>JAABVA010000395.1_pt1 | contig 56465 bp, 42 predicted proteins | sample 5560331 | NCBI WGS metagenome assembly JAABVA01 (sample SAMN12812661, study PRJNA571458) | rock metagenome | isolation source: Antarctica rocks | place: Antarctica: Victoria Land, Mt New Zealand sud | collected 2016-01-07
TCAGATTTCACATGTCAATTTGTGTGAAATATTTGATGTTCATTCATACTTGTTGTAGTCAAAATTTGTCGATCAATTCTCAGTCTGATCTGATAGCACAATTCACTTGCATGACTTGTTCTTAATCGTCTTTCTTCTCGATCATACTACACGTCATAGAGTTTTCTCAGATGTGATGAATGATTCTTGAAAGTGCTTTGATGTCAATTTGCAATCTCGAGAGATATGACAATTTCTGAAGAAGACTCAACGATACTGATCGCTCTCTGCTTTTCTATATATCACAATGTTAGTATAAATATTGAAATACAAGTCGCGAAATTGATTGTAAAATTGATTGCAAAATTGATTGCAAAATTGATTGCAACATCAAGAGCAAAATCAAAAGCAAAGTTCAAATAATAAAAGAAATAATAATCATGTTGTAAACAAAATTACAAAAAGAACTGTCAAAAACTTACACAATAAGACGACACGCTACGTCTTTTCAGAAATTCTGAAACTGTCGAAGAATCTTCACTGTCAATGCTTCTCTGATGACATTCAAGTCATTCATCATCTCTTCGTTTGTCATCGTCTTGAACTTTTCGCTCAGAAGCAAGTCATTCATCTGATATTGTTCTTTCGTCTGAACATCATTGATGTCAAAGAGCTTCTCTCATTGAGAACTCTTCACACTTGTATCAAAACGAGCGCTTAGTATCGAAGAATCTTGATTGAGACTTGCGACATCGAGACGTGTTCTTACATGATTCACTGTATTTTCTTTCGCAATTCTATGAATTTATTAATATTTGATTGCAAAAAAGATTGCAAAAAATATCGTTGATTTCATTTGCTATTCACATGCGCAGTCAACAAGAACTCATGATCATCATTCAATGCTTGTAGATAGACATTCGATTTTTTGAATTGCTTGATTCAGTAGAAATGAATATTTCTATCTCTGTTTTTCGCATCTTCAATTTTCTTCTCATCATCTGTCATATTTTGCACATGAGTTCTAGTCTTTTTTGAATGTGTATTGTTGAAATAATCTTCAATAGTCTTGCGCTTGTGAGTAAACATCATTGCGAATGCAGAACAGTAATTAACTTGTAAAAGCAATGATGTAGCGATCTAAATAATGAGGTGAAATAGTGAAGATCAATCCCAATGATGAGATATGAAATTTAAACTTCGATATCTTGATTTAAGATTTTAAAATTTAGATCATCATCATTTCAACACTAATTAAGTCGTGTAATCATCAACTTTTTTCTTCTTTTATCTTCAAACAACAACAACATACTGCAATCATGATCGCAACAGCTCAGTAAATTATGTATCAATCTTACGAGTTTATAGAAGATCGCAGAACTGATTGCAATACAGAAACAATGAGCTTAATTTTAATAACAAAACGCTACTCAGCATCTTTGATTCTGCAACTGATGAGATTTTGAAATTGATTTTAAATTCAAATGAATTCTTCAACTTGCACGAATCTATGTATGTATTTCATTTCTTATTACTCTTGAATTGATTGCAAAACTGATTGCAAAGTAGAAATAATATTGCAGCGAATTCTAAATTCAAGCTTACAAGATCAAATCTCGATCATGAGTCAAACAATAGATCGCGATTGTCAAGCAGCTCAGAATCATCATTGTCAAGCTCATCATCATCATTCTCATTGTCATTCAGTAAAAAACCTTATAACAAGCAATTTGTCGAAAAGATGTCTCGAAAACAGTCAATAATGAAGTCGAGAACTGATGACAGAAAGATGAAGCTCATCAGAGTAAGTTTTGAGTCTTACTAGATTGCAAAAATGATTGCAAAAGTGATTTCAAAGACGCTGATCATATGTTAGAATGTTTGACTCATTGAGTCAGCTTGTGTTATCAATGTCATCATAAAAAGTGATCTTATCAAGCTCAAGAAAATGCGAAAATATTGCAAAGAAACTGTGATACTTCGTGAAATTCATCGATATCAAAGAACAATTGACTTACTTATTTCAAAGCTGTCGTTTCAGCGTGTGATTCGCGAAGTGTGTCATGAATTGATTGAAGTCAATCTTCGCTTTCAATCAAAAGCTATAGAGACATTGCAGAAGATGACAGAAGCGTGACTTGTTGCGATGTATGAAGATTAGTTTCACGATCAATTTTGCAATCAATTTTGCGATTCAAATACTGATTACTTAACAGACATCAATCTTTGTGCAATTCACGCAAAGCGTGTAATCATTCAAGCAAAGAATATGAGGTTGATTTTTCATCTCACAAGCGAAAAGTTTACATTTGAAGCTTGTTCAAATTACATGACAAAGTAGATAGTCATGTTACTATGCAATCAGAATGCAACGCTGTTGCAAGACAAATAGATAGTAAATACAATTTTTGCACTGTCACACTGTTAGTGATACTATTGCTTTCGCGCATAATTCAAGTTATTTCTTATCGCTTTTGTCAAGAACTTTAGTTTTTTTTCTCTTAAATGTAAAGTCAATTGATTAACTACTTGTATGCATGAGATTTCAGCGCAAACGAGATTTTCGCGCACGCTAACTAAAACTATCTATATTGATGTCATTTTAGCACGTCAAAGTCAATACTATTTGTTGCTAATCTTTCTAAATTAGAGTGCGCGAAAATTCAGTTTGCATGAAAACTTCGTGCATACAAGTAATTATTCTATTTTTAGAAATTGAATTTAAATTCAGTTTGCATGAAAACTCTGTGCATATGAGTAAGTATACTATTTTTAGAAATCGAGTTCAAGCAACTCAACTCGATCTTAAGTTGAGTTCAGATTGAGAAAGATCAACTCAACTTCAACTCAAACTCAGAATTGAGTTGAGTTGATTTCTTTCAACTCAACTCAACTCTAACTCGACGACAGACCTAGCTTTTATAAGTGAATATCTATCGACATCATGTTTATTTTCATCTGTAGAATCTTTGTTGATGTTGCATGATAAACATTGATGATCTGTCACAATGTTCTTTCTTGCATTGATTTCAGCTTGATGTTCAGACTCTTTCGATGATCTTTCATTCTCTGTGATGTATATCATATGATGACTTCATGACTAAGTAAAGAACGCATCATCGCGAAGTATATTTGCTTACTTGTCGTCATTGATGAGTCTTAAGTAGACTCAATGATTGTCTGCATAATCTTTTGTTTAATCACTAGTTTTGCTTTGACATGATGCATGTAAGTCACTCATTTCAGTTTGAAGTTCAATTGAACTCTCAAAATTCTGATATTTGATTTCAAGTCAATCTGATGTTTTATCAACTTTACATTAACATTCATATTGAATCATTTAGAAGTTTTCATAAAGTGAATTAACTCATGCTTTGTCATCAAGAATTTGATGTCATGCGTTTTTGATCACTGTTCGCATCTATCATAAATTTCGCTAAAAACTCTGCAATTGCATTTTATAAACTCTTTGTATGTCAAGATATTGACATTATTCACGAAGTTTGTGAAGTTAGTTCTCAGCTTGATATCATCACATGCTTCTAACAAGTTTACATTGTAGAACAGATATAATATCGATGATAGTGAAGAATCTTGTGATATGTCAATGTTCATGCTGCATTTCATCGTCGTGTAGTCATTAATTGTGATCGTGATGCGTTGATCTTTCAGAAAGTTCTTTACAAACTTGAGAAGCAGTCTAAAAACTTTTCTCTTCTTCATGTCGTGTAAGAGTCTGCTGTGCATCACATTATTAAATGCACTCTTCTTATTCAGACTCAGTAGTGAAATTACTCTTTTTTTCATGTTACTTCACACAGTATGTATCTTTTCTGTAATTAGTTGCAAAATCGTATTTGTTGATCTGTGCTTGCAAACTCTCATCTGAATGTTCAATATTGAGTCGTAAACTTCTATGATATTTTGCAGATGTTTGAATACAATGAACTTCAATATTTTACTCAGTGTGTCGAGTAACACAATTGATCTATATATTTTTGCATTGAAGTAATCTTTCTTGTCTGATTTTCACATCACTATTGTGATTGCGCTCTTGAACTGAGTTGACTGTATTTTCTTCTGTAAACATTTTTCAAAGAGAAAGCATATTTATTCTGACGCGTTATCAACAAGCTTGCGCATTATTTTATTTGTATATTCTGTGTATTTTGAAGTCTTGTTGAGCATCGCTTTGTAGATGACTCTCTTAATCTTGCGATGCATCAGCGAAATGTCATTTTCAATCAAGAATGAATACTCGAAGTCTTTTGTATTCAGCATAAAGATCTTTGAAGATGATGAAAAGTGAGTCTGAAACATCATCTTCATCTTATTCTGCGCTGTCGTGATGATGTTGAAGCATTTTGACTTGATCAGAGAAGAAATTGTCGCTTGAGTCAATGTGTCTGCGACTGCATTTCTTGCTCATTTTGCGATTTGAAACAGTTCTCTTGAGAATTGCTTGACATTCTGCATGATCTCTCGATATTCACTGCGCTTCTGTTTTCTGATAATCTTGCTCTTCTTGTCACATGCTTGAATGTACTTTGTTCAGTCGTCGACGATTCGACAGCTTCTTCTCATTCGTCACACGCTCTTGACGATCTTCATACACTTCTTCGTTCATTCTGCTTTGATCATTTCGTGTGATCTCGCTCAGAGAGTGAAAATCTTGATGATCTTCTTCAGTGCATTCATCTATGCGCTGACGCTTCGTCTTTTGATTCGACAGTGATTTCGACATTTGTTCTCTCAAAGTATTGATGAACTTCTCTTCATTCATTGTCTTTCAGTTGCGACGCGATCTTCGCGCTGACTCTTCGCAGGCTCTAAGATCTATTACTGTCTGTATCGACAGATGATCTGAGAAGTTTTTCATTTCTTCATTGATTTCGCATCGTATCAACCTGTTTGTGATGTTCTCTGTCGTTACTATGATCGATTCTAGAGGGAATAATATCGAAATCATCGAGAGAAATACTAATAGCAGAATAAACAAAATGCCTGGTTTATGAGATGAGACTCTCTATGATCGACTTAGTTTCAAACACAGGCTTTCACTCGTCGAAGACCGATTTCGACCGCAGGGTTTTTGATAGTCGATGTCCTCGATTTATCAAAGACCACATAGTCACCTTATTTGCTATGTTCATGATCTCTGCAGACCTAAAACTCTGATAAGTTTTTCAAGATCTTCAACAGTGTTCTCGTTATTAGATTTCGCCCGGGATAGCACAAGCCTCATCTTGAGGATCCTCGCCTTCGAATGGGAGCGGTTTACTACAGGGATCTTGTTCTCGTAGCCAGCGCAAGTGAACCTGATGAATCTTGGGATGACATGCTCTGTTGACACATTACCCAGCTCAATGTCGCTAGCGATAGATATGTACGCTGCATCAAATACTTCATCTTCGCAAGCTGACGAACAACAAGACCTGGCATTGCACGTCTCTGTATATGTTGCCGAGCAACATTCAGTTGCGCTCTTTAAGTTCGCTGGGGTAGCGATCACGGCGTCTTGGGCACATGGGCGATTCTGGTAGGCTCAGGCTCATTCCTAGCATAAGAATTTCATACATGTACCTCGTGCGCTCTGAGTCTTAAAGGTAACTAACAAGGACAATTTGCCGCGAAGATTGGGAGACATACGAACTACCCCAGCCCATTCCATTGTATTGTAACATTCTTCTTTTAGACTCAAAATCCGTAATTTTCGGAAAACTCATCCAACTCCTAAAAACACTGCTGGAGGTCTTATCGTATGGCCTCCGGTGCCTTTTATACTTCAGCTACGCTAATGCAAGCCAAGAGGCACTACACAGCGCGCATTCTTTCCTTCCACTGTCAATCCTTCTATTGCTTCTTTATTTGACCTTCCTGTCGCTAATCACCATAACCACTATAGCGTCTCACTGTCAACATCGTCAACATGTTCAAATTCACCTCCTTCGCTTCGTACTGTGCTGATCCCGCTGTCGTCGCACTCAAATCTCCTAGAAGCCTTGGACGGATGTCCCACTTCGTTGGAAGAACATGACCCATGTTGAACCATCTAGTTACCCTCATACTGGAGGCTCCAGTCGCATGCCTGGGCCAACTATCCAAGCAGTGTCTCTTCATGGCGATTGATGACCCGACATGCTGGACCGTACTTTTCAAGAGGGCCAAGAGAAGTGGAGGGTTAAGATGAAACGTAGACGTCGAGTATTCTCGTGGTGCGAGTTATTCTTGGTCAGTTCATGTGAGCTAATCCCAAGTAGAGAAAATGCTACATCAATCGATAAGTAAGGTAGCTTTCAGATTTTTCTTTTGCTACTAATCAGAACACCTCACCCCTAATTCACGGGTGAAATATGCACTAGTAGTACTATAGTCACATACTAAACCTAGCTCAGCGTCCCAAAACAGGCGCTTCATTAGAACCGCGCAAGTTTTAAAAGAGACGGGTGTAAAGATAGTCCAAGATTCTCTCGGCTCAGGATATTGTAGTTGCTTAGAATCGGGTCATACAGCTTGTGCAGAGAGAACCACGATAGAATAAGTGATATTGCCTTAATCAGACAGCATAAGTTGTGCCGGCAAATAGATATAGGACGAGCTCTTGTTCCAGTAATCGCCCTCTTTTTCTGGTAGTGACAAGTCATCATCAGCGGCAGGCGGACTGATGTTATGTGTGACTGCATAGGAGGTGTCCCGAGATGATGTCGACCCGGTTACGATGCTGTAACTAGCGCCTAGGGGATATTTAGGCTGGATCATCCTATGACAGAAATAGTACCGTACTTTTTTTCCAGCTATAGCTAAGCCAAGAGGTAGAGTTGTACTCATGCGTTATTCAGACACAACCGGGATATTATATTGCGGCGCCCGTCTCTTGTCTAACAAAGAGAAGGGACTGAATTGTGGGTGATGGGTAAAATAAGCGATTGATTTCGGAGAGAGTAGCCGGTACATAGGAGATGTGGTAGGCGGCGGGTATATCGGGCGGATGAGGGGAGTGAACGATGAGCTCGTGTACTATAGATTTAGTCATGGGATCAAGAACCTATATTGGAGAGATAAAGAGACATTGTCGATGTTGACAATCTTATAGCAGATTTCTTCAGGGAAATGAACCGCAAAACAATCTGGGGAAACCTTGAAATCCAGGAAAAGCAATAGCGCATAAGCGGCTAAGGAACCGAGATATGAGGTGTTTCGGGGGTAACCCCTTACAGCCGTTGAGCGCTTATAGCTTGTATAGTCCTGCCGATACGAGAGGATGTACGGACTCGACGCCAACTTTTTCGATTGGCCATGCTAATTATAGGTCTAACGTGGGATGGTCCGAAAGATTATCCTCGTCCAATACCAGTGAGATGGGGGTTTCAAACACACATATTTATATGTCTTGCACGTCTCGCTCCGAAGTCTGTCACTCAGGATATGACTAGGCGCTATCAATCATGGGTCTTCATCCTGCGTCTTCTTCACCCTTTCGTTCTGTCATAGCGCGGACATTCGTAGTTCTTTGGCTCCTCATCTCTCGAGTATCTAGCGCGGTGATTATGGGAGACGTCAATACCACGGGCGGTTTGCCAAGTCCGAATATGACACGATTGCAACACACGCTCAACGTCTCAAGTCCGACCCACAGTCCGAAGTATCATTGTACCAATAGCAGGGAATGGATAGGTCGCGATAAAGGCTATCAGATCACAGATTGCTTCAACGCAAGACACAAGTTCTGGAAAGAAATGATAGAAACTCATAAGCCAGAGCAACTCGTAGAGTATATGGGCAATGATGCCGTGCCGACAACGCGTTTTGAGAAAATTCAGACCCCTCTCAGATTCACCTCCGGTAAGTGGGTATTCACGCTAAAATTAGTCTTCTACGATCAAGGTCCGAGTGGCCTGATTATCAGAACGTGTCAATGACAGAAAATCGCAGGTTCCTGCACGGTTGCTATTGTTATGCGTGGCTTTTTCGATCCTGGAGAGCTACCAGGAGACCCCAGTCTGCACTGGCCGGACAATAACGATGTAGCGACCCGGAAGGACCCATACGACGATTTGTTGGAGATTCTCTCAAATTGTCGTTATGTAGGTGACAGTGGGTGGTACCAATTCGGTATGTTTAATTCGTTCATACCAGTTTGTCTACTTTGCTTGAGTTGTGCAATATTGAGTACACCTCCTTGCAAGCTAGACTTGAGAGCTGACGATTTCTGTCTCATCCTCGATTTCCAGGGTATGAAGGCGACATAGGCGTTTTTATCTGGAGAACCGGATCAGTAAGAGACAAGGAAGTTTCCGAGGCCATAGATTTTAATACAGCGATGAGGTAATCACTGCGGTGGGGGCTTATACTCTTGAATAAAGGGCGACTGATCCGTTTATGGTAGCCATTGTAAGCCTCAGCTTAAGTCGATAGTATATGATGCGCTGCACAGGTTCCATACCGATTACCATTTTTTGACCGTGTGCATTCAAGTCAAGTTTCTGTCTTTGTTCTTCTCTTTGATGCGGAAAAGATTTGTGCTCGCCAAGATTAGTAGCCGTATCCTGCGCTTTTGGGGAACTTCTATGCCACCTTTGGATTCAATTTACAAGCTTATGCAACAAGAAAAACTCGGCAGAAGAACGGCCTGGAACCCGTTATCTTGATCAAATTTGCCGCTCGTTCTGAGGGTCGCCACAAAGACAGATGATCTACAAATGACGTTCTTGTGCCTAGGTTTATTCATATCGTGAGACCTGCCGAGTCTTTTTGTCTTGGCTCACCGGCAGCCTCGAAAGAGCCGTTCGGAGAAATTTTCAGGGCCTGCGCGCTACTGTACACTGGTGGTACCCATGTAACGTTGTGGCCTCGCTCTTTCATAAACCTCACAGTGCTGTTGTCGTATTCCCACTCGAAGGCAACCTGATTGGGAATCAACTGGTCATGAAGCCGCGGCCTAGCTAGGGCTTCATGCGCTGTCATGTTACGATCGATAACATCCAGAGCGTTTTGAATGGTGGCCGTAATGATTCGAGAGCCCCCAGCGGCACCAAGAACCGCAAACAAAGAGTGGTTTGATGAATGCTCAACTATGAGAGGGGTTATTGATGATAGAGAGCGTTTGTTAGGCCTGATATAGTTGGCTGGAGTTGGCAAATAGCCAAAAGCATTTTTTACGTGTGGGATTGAGAAATCATTCATCTCATTGTTCATGATGATACCAGTCTCAGGCACCAGTACCCGCGAACCGAATAGCAAGTTGATTGTAGTAGTCAAAGATGTAGCCAATCCAGAGGAATCTGCTGTGACTATGTGGGATGTTCCATGTGTTTCAGCGCTTTCGAAACCGTTGGGATCGTAGGCCGATACATTCTGGGTATGGTGGTCTGAGATCTTGGCTCTTATCGCCGCCGCGGACGTAGCGTCAAGCATATCCGCTTCGAAATCGTACAAACCATGCAAGAAATCTGGATCTCCAAGTTCTGTCCTCTTCCCGTACCCAAACCTCATAGCTTCATCAAGTCGGTGGGTATTAAGATTTAGCGTCTCTTGGTTCCCCAAGTCTTCGTAGCCCTCAAGTGTCTTCAGCACGTTCAAAGCCACGGCTCCACTAGCAGGGGCACCACAACCATAAATGTCAAACCCATGGTAGCTGATCCTCACGGCCGGTCGAGAGACAACGGCATAGTTCCGTAGATCTCCCGCTGTCATAGTCCCATTAGTTCCCAGCACGGCCTTTATGGTTGCGTCGGCCATCGAGCCGGTGTAGAACGCCTCTGCGCCTTCCACCGCTATTTTCTCCAACGTGTCTGCGTATCTTTGGCGATAGATGGTATCTCCTAGTCCCAACCTTGTCCCGTTGGGAGCAAAGTCAATTGCCCAATTATTGTCTTTGGCGAGGAAATCGAAATCCTGGGTTGCAAAGCCCATGAATCGAAGGAGATCGTAAGAGACAACAAATCCATCCCGAGCGATCTTTACCGCTGGCCTGACCACATCCGCCCAAGGAAGGACTCCGTAGTGGGTGTGAAGGTACTCAAGACCACGGACTTCTCCTGGGATTCCACTAGGCTTTCGTTAGCTAGCTTATGTAAAGAAATATCTAGAAACACACCTAGCAAGCCCACCATATACGGAGCCCTCGACGTTGTTCTTGTACATGTCCTCGAAAGCGGCAGCAGGTGCCGTTTCTCGGAAGTCGATGGCTTCATAGGTACCGTTGGGCGATCGAACAAGGACGAATCCTCCGCCACCAATACCACTATGGTACATTCCTATGACTCCCACGCAAAAGGTTGTCCCGACTAGAGCGTCGGCGGCATTGCCCCCGGCTTCAATTAGGTTGATCCCAATTTGGCTGCATATTCTATTCTCGGAGGCGACGGCTCCCAGTCTGTCGTGGTTAGTTCTCTCAGAAGCAGAAGATCCAAGGAAAACTTGGGCCGCGAGCGTGACTGTGGCGAGTAGGGCCCACGCGCAGAATATAATCATCTCAGTCCTCGACGCACAAGAGGAAGACATGGTGCTGTAGTCGATTACTGACGTGGACGTTGCTGTGCGCTGACTATCAAGTCAAAACACGCCATACAAAGTCTACCTTCACCTATTAGAAACCACAATTGTGCCGAGTATTCGACAAAAAGGAAGCAAACCACCAAAAAGATAGCATCGAGTAGTTGTTGCTAATCTGATCTGATCTGATCTTATCTTGCATCTTATCAGGTAGATCTTTAGATTCGATTATTTTGCCCATTCCATTAGCGCGGTTTTGCAGTTGAACAACAAACCCGCTCCCTCAGAGCCTCTGGCGTCCAATTGAATTACTATAGTCAGATCATCGGCGAACATGCAACAATACCATGCTCTCACCTATGTCTCGATAATCTTTGGAACTTTCCTCGGGGCTGCTGTAGCCCATGAGCGCCAGCTACTCCCAAAACCACACCAGCTATGGATACGGCAAGCCGATACTTCCATTTGCCTCAATGATACTGGGGACTGTGCTCAGTCGAATACAATTGGCGATCAATGCCTATCAATAATTGGCATGGACCAAGCAAGCTTAGAAGCAAATGATACGCCTCAGAACGCACAGAAAGTCAGAGACTGCGTTTGCAATGGGGACTATTGGAGCCACCTATATGCGTGCGCTACATAATCCCTTCGTCTGATAGTTGTAACCGTCGCTGATAGTCAATCATAGTTGCAACAGCTGTTTGACAGCTAACAAACTCTATCCAACCGATCTTAACCCTGATGCTACACCTTTGCCCACCCTGTCATCCTCGTACTGCACCCCGGCCGGCGGTAGATCAGCGATAGAGACTATAGATGGCTTTGTGGATCCAGTAACCCAGGAGGTGTCTGGCTATGACGTTACGGCTACTGCAACAAGCTCCACCCTGGCAATGAGCAGCCAAGCGACTACAGGAGGGGGTGCTGGTAGAATTACACCATCGCCTGACGCAACCGTAACCGATCCTGCGTCTGCGCGAGTGTCACCGTACCTCAATCATTCTGCGAATGCTACGGTTACGGAAACATCCCAATCCAGCAGCTTGGCAGCATCAACTCCAAGCGGTTCAGCTTCCTCGGCATCTACGTCAGGTTCCTCTACTAGCTCGACTTCGGCATTGCTATCATCCAACTCACAGTCATCTTTTGCGACATCAACAACTGCGACATCGGCAACGAAGAGCTCCGGGTACAGAAATACGGCTACTATCTCCCTTTCATCTCTGGTACTTCTCTTGGGGGTCTTCGTTCCCAATCTTATCTGAGGTTCCGGCGCAATGGATATACCCCTTGGCTGTTACTGACATCGGCGCTTTTTTTCATTTCTTAGAGATAATTCATCGTCCAATAACCCTTATACATTCGCTTTCCATGCTCCGTGTTAGATTCTTAGCTACGGCAAATACCCTCGAAATGGATAATAGATTTGACTCTTGAATATCTTCCGCCATGAGGAGCGGCTAGATGTTCACGAGATATCCTCCAGCTTGCGTTCTTCCTTTTCCCAAACTGCCCAGTGTACTACGCATAATTCATAATACCGTTTGTTTAGGTTCCTCAAGTAGTGGGCCAGCATCAGTATTCAACTCGTCGTTGGTCCAGCCGACCTTCCATAACCAAACCCAGCCACCGTAGCCCCTCGATCCCCAAGTACCGACGATTCCATATGGAGTCATGATGCTGGACCAGTACCAGATATTAAACTGGTTATACCGCTTTGTCAGCATCACCTTCCCAGATTTCTGTTCAACTAGTCCGTCCAGGTCAAAGGGTTCTACACCATCCTTCCCAGTGGCATGGAGGTATAATATGGTTGGACAATCATCGTTCGCACTCGCCGAGAATCGAATACCGTGCATCGGCGGGTCAAAAGAAACACGCTCCTCAATCTGTCTTGAAATTGAGTAAAAGCCAGTCCACTCTCCGTCTTCGAGAAACTCTCGGCTCGTCATCTTGGGCAAATGGCACGTCGCAAGTTCTCTAGGGGTAGTGAGAGCAAAAGGGAGAGGTAAGTCCATCATGGAGAGGAATGGTATGTCTTTGGCATTTGGAACGATCAGCGCTGTAGGTGGTAAACCAGGATGTTTAAACCTGTGCGGACTGAGTATGAACCCCCGGCTGATATTGTCCCGAAGCAACATGGCGAAAACGCCCACGGCCATGATTGCTTCAACATACTTCTGCAATAGCATCTCAGGGTTTTCAATGGATAGCTCAGGCGCATTTTCAGGCTCATACAGGGGCTCGAGCAAATAGCGCTTTAGCCTTTGCGGACATTGCGAGGTCGAGAAGTCATCTGTAGTCTTGGACATGAGTCCTGTTCCGATACAGAAAGCCAACGCTTGCTTATCGTCTACCGATGCCCATTCAAAGCTAGCAAAGGTAGTGAACATGCTTAACGCGGTTGGAAAGTCGACCATGGGATCTATGGGGTAAGTTTACTAGCCGCAGAGTTTGGTCTTATCATAAAACTTACGGTTTGAAGCCGCCAGTTGTGGCGCCCAGCTGACAAACTTGTCAATGAGAGGATCGGTTGGCAATTTAATAGCTTTAGAGTCCGCCAGAGCGTAGCGGGCCCATGAGGATGTCGGAGACTCAATCGTCAATTTAGGACCCTGCAATTTCAGAGAACGGCGTTTGTTATGGTAGTCTATGATGGATTTGAAAACTAGACGATCATTGCATGATCGATGGAGAATTCTGCTAACCTCCATCAGCGCAAGTATAGCCTCGCAGGGCGAAAATGTAGCAATTCGGCGTAGGATCTCAATAGGCAGGCTATCAAGCTTGAGCGATGATGAAGACATGATGTTTTGTGGGTGCCAATGAAATTCTGATGGATGTGAGTTGCAGTATGAAGAGAAGTTAGGCAGCAGGCTATAGATATTTCAGTGACAATTTCTACACTTGTTTGCAATTACTCACTTGACAGAGGGTCTGTATCTTCTTAGCTGCAATACCACAATTAATGTAGAACCTTCATTAATAGAACTTTGTTAGATTTATATCTTCACATTGTTTTTCTCGTAAGGTAGAGTTATACACTTGACGCGCTCTGCATAATTAAGCGCGTGTTGCAGCGCGTCATCCAGCAGCTCTGACCTTCAGCTGTAGTATGATAATTTCCACCCACAACCCCTAAACCCAGAGCAACCACAGCTTCCAAGTCAATTGGATGCGTACCCTGCCGTGGGAGCTTCTTCTGAATACTGTCTGGTATAGGAACCGCTATATGAACTCAATGTACCATGGTGAATAAGTTGAGCGAAAACTGTTCAAGTGCACATTGCACCAAGTCCAAAGTCTGGAATCTTGAGAAGATGGGCAGAAATAGTGGCAACCCACTCCACTCGGCCCCAAGTGATTTTTTCGGATATTACGTCGAAGATGTTAGTGATGATGGTTGCCCTTTGTCGCCTAAACGAAAATCACCAAAGACCAAACAATCTCGGGGAAATTTCGACCAAGATATGAGCCCACCAAGCAGCTCACGCCTCAAGACCTTAACAGATAGCGATAGATTACTTGACGAGGAAGACGATGCGAATTTGTATGACGACTTCGATATTGAAGGTGTCAGTAAAGAGGAAATGGCCTTTTGGTCACAACTAGCTCCCGTGGGCCAAAAACTTACGGATGTCGAGACATCGCCTCCCCAAATCCAAGCCAAACTAGACAAAGCTCCAAGTGTGTGTTGGTCATGTCTTGCTCATATTACGCTAACGCACCATATAGCAAGCACGAACGCCACCAAGTCCAGTCCTTCAGCCGCAAAGTTAATGAACCACTTCATCCGTCGTCATCCATTCTTTGCCCAGCAATCTCTCTCCCAATACACCACTTCGGAACGGAGGAAGTTCGAGAGAGATGTGTATGACTTTGCCAGAGCTCAAAGTCTTTCGAAGGCGCAGGCGAAATCGCAGACAGTCAAGGCTCGAGCAATGTGTGGAGAGGAGGAATACGACAGTGAGAACTCGGCTCTGGGGGATGAGCTAGATGATTCGAAGGAAGCATTAAAACGGACTTCTGCGGCCAGCGTTATCAAGTCTACGAGCTCAGAAGTTCTACCATCAATCGAGACAAAAGGTATATTGGATATTCAGTCCCCAGGACATCAACAAGTTTATTCCGTGGATGCAAAGGAGGAACCGCCAAAGACTAAGGGAAATGGACATCAGACACAAACACCACAGCTCCATGCAAGTAGGATTCAAGGGCCAGACAGACGAACTAAAGTCGATAGGACAGTTCAGGAGACCAAGCCGAAGGCGCAGGATTCACCTTTGGCGCAGCATATTTCAGTAGCGGCTGAAAAGAGTAAGGCAGATCCAAAAGCCAAGAGAAGGGAGAGGAAGAAAGCCAAGAGGCAAGCAGCTAAGGATAATTCAAAAACCCAAGAACCTTTGGCTACGAACCACAACCTAAGTTCTGATGGCGCTGGTCCAAACAATATCATAGCACCACCAACGAAAGGGCCGAATGACCCTAAGTCCGAAGCGGAAGCTCATCAGAACTTCCTCATATCCAATGAGCGAGATCCGCATGAGCATAGCCAAACTGCAGACAAATCCAGAAAGGACTTAGAGGAAGCTAAGAAGAGATCGATAGCGTTCGACGCAGAACTACGGGCCTCAAGAGATTATATCAATGAACATGCAATTGACTTGTACAATCAAGGGAAGTACAAAGGAGCGAGCAAGGAAATGAGAGATGACTTGAAGGGGATGGCAGCAGAACGGAAAGCCATGAATGAAGACAAAACAAACTTTGCAAAGGCAGAGAGTACCTCGAAGAAAACAAAGAAGAGAAAATCCGTAGCTGCTGAGGTGATTGAAGAAAAGACTGATTCCAAAAAAAGAAAGCGCAAGTCCAACGGACATTCAAAGCCAGAGGACCTTCCCAGCCCAAAAATATCGGGTTTTCACTCTCCGATGATTCAGTGAGCATGACCGCTGCTGATGAGGGGGTGTCCATGAACGACAGCGAGCCAGCCACAAGAGCTTTGGAGATTGAGTCAGCGCACCAACAGATGAGCGTAGTCATACCTAGCTCTACGAAGACAGATCAGTTCTACACGATATATCTTCCGTCAAGCACTTCTAGCAGCCCCTTGTCAAGCGCCCCCACGAGTCCTGTGTTCCCCAGGACACCGCCTAGAATCAAGCAGGAAGTTGAATCAGACTATGAGCGGTCACGGCACTTGTCTCGGCGTGTGGCCGTTGAACGTGCCAAGTCCGTTCCATGCAGAATTACAAGAAACACTTGGTCGAACTTCGGCCTTTTAACCCCCCTGTCACCTAAATCTAAGGAGAGAGGCAGATTGATTTATCAAGATTCCCCTCGGTCATGTCTGCATCAGACACCGAGTCGTTCGAAACCCGTTATACCTACGCGAAGGTCCAGACGCAACACTGTTGGCGTCTCATCAGCTTCATTGCCGTGTTTGCTGTTAGATCCAGGCCCTCCTTATTCAACGCCAAATGATATTGCGGACGCTGAATCGGATTATGGACGATCACGCCATATATCTCGTCTTTTCCAGTCAACCCCGACGGCAGCGTCAAGGAGGACCCTCCGCTACAGCTACAGCTCGAGCTCCAGCCCCCTCTCCAGTGCTCCCTCGAGCCCGGTTTTTCCTTCAACGCCACGCGCTAAGCACATCGAGCGTGGAAACGGGGCAGACTATAAGCTACTCGAAGCTCCGTTCTTAAACAAGTCAGTCGCGCCTCACGGATCCAAACGTCCTACAACCTCCCGATACTTTCCCAAACCTCCCCAGAAACGACCCAAGACAGGCCCAATCTCCTGCATTCCTTTTCCCCCCCTAGCCTCCCCCACTTTCGGCCTTGTTCAGGAATCCCTCCAGCACGACCCCTTCCGCCTCTTCATCGCCGTCATCTTCCTCAACAAGACCCGCGGCACAGTCGCCATGCCTGTCTACCACGCCCTCATGACGCGCTACCCTACTCCTGAAGCTCTCGCAGAAGCGAAGCTCGAAGATGTCGTTGGGTTCTTTCAGCATCTGGGATTACAAAACCAGCGAGCGAAGAAGTGCATTGCGCTTGCCGAAGCCTGGCTTACCCATCCACCTGAAGAAGGCAAGCGCTACCGCCGTCTCCACTACCCAAACCGCAATGACGGCAAAGATATTCCAGTAGGTAACGGTCCGATTCCGGACGACGATTCACGCGTTGCGTGGGAAGTAGGACACCTACCCGGCATCGGCGCTTACGCAATCGATAGCTGGCGCATCTTCTGCCGCGACAGACTGCGAGGTTTACCAATCAAAATGGACCCTCTTCCACAGAGTGACAAGGACGATGACAAGGACGAGCAAATGCAAGGCGAATGGGCCAGAGTACTGCCCCTTGACAAGGAACTTCGAGCGTACCTGCGATGGCGATGGCTGAGGGTGGGCTGGGTATGGGACCCGCTCACTGGAGAGAGAAAACCTGCGGGTAAGGAGGTCCTCGCGAAACTTGAGAAGGGCGGGGTTGTAGTTGAGGGGGATGCTAGTGGTGAGGTATTGGGAGAGTATCATCAGGGTCCGGAGATGGTGGTGAAGCGGGAGGTCGAGGAGGTCAAGCATGGAGACGTTGATGGTGGCAAAGAGGATGAGAACATGGTGGATGTTGAGGGTGGCGAGGAGGAGGAGTGGATGTTCACGCCCTCGAGCTGGCGTCTTCGGTCTAGCGATGACGGTGTCTGATCTGATCCTGGAGATTTGTACGAAATTTGGTGTTGTGTAAAGGGATTTAGCGAGTTTGTGGTGCGGATAGATATTGTAGATACCTTTCTAGCGTATGGATTTAGCGACTTAGCGAGGTGGTGGGCATGAGGAAGGTAGCATAGCATAGACAGACAGCGAGTGAGGTAGAGTGTGTAGATTAGTATTTGTCGAGGGTGGGGACGACGCAACCACATTTGCAAATACATCTCCGTAACCGTCCTGTCAATCTCTCCCTCGTCGTACGTACGGGACAGCCATATTTAAAAGGTCTGTTTTCGAATCTATCACGGAACCCAGGCGGCATCTACCCTAATTACACCTTCCTACACTAAAGTCTTCTTTCACACACCCACGATCTCTCAAGTTACTCCACTCATCCCTAGAACCCCAGGCGTGTGCTACGCCGACAATACCTTCCCTTCAACCAGCGAAAAACACCGCATCCTCCCTCACCTCCTTCCCACTACACACAAACCCCATCGGTGTCTGCGAAAAATCCTGCCCCTTTCTCCTGACCGACAGCCACTGCTGCATGAACTCCAGCGGCGCCTTGGTGAAGACTTCAGTTTCCTTGCGATGTTCAACTTTTCCGTCGTCGGCAAACGGTAGTTCGTCCCACAAGTTCGCCACTACCGAGGACGGGGCATCAGGCGGTGGTAGGCCGAGCCGCTCGCAGATGGGTGGGTAGTTGGCGTAGTCGAAGTAGAGACGGCCGGCGAAGATGCCGAGGTCCCGGACCAGCCAGTGGGGAGCTTGCCAGGTCGAGGGGAGAGATGGGACGCTGTAGAACTTGAGGGTGCCAAAGGCAAGCATGTTCCTGGTCACAGGTGCAGCGTAGCTGATCAGATGCGTGCAGCGAGTCTTGGCGTCACGGATATCGTCAAGCAGGGCTTCGGCTTCATGGGGACTGATGATGATTGCGGCTTGTGAGACCGCGCTCCAGAGGATCCATTGCACTGGGCGGAGGTATTCGTCTCTTGGCTGTCCGTGGGAAATTTGGATTGTGCCCATGAAGTCAGAAGTGACAAATAGATTTGTTAGAGCTGCATTGCCATTGATTCCAAGACGTATGCCAACACCTGTACGTCGCATTGCTAGGAAAACGTGCTCGTATGCACCTGTACGAGAACGTATCTGACCACGTTTTGCGAAATGGTTAAGATCTTCGTGTAGAGAGAGATGCTTAAGAGCGTTCGCTGGTGGGGGCTTCTTCAGTTCTCGTATCGTCTCCACCTCAATTGCCACTTCACGCTCTTGCTCGACTTCCTGGTGGGCGAGTGCTTGTACCGTTTCGGTAGTCTCACAGAGGTTGTCCCTCATGTAATTGAGTTGGTCCACATATATGGCTAGTAGAGGCACGTCGGTAGAGGCAGCTGGAGATGCTTTGGTCTTTTTCCGAGGCGCATACAGATGCTCCAACGTGTAGTGCTCCGGCTGTTCAATGACCTTTAAATAGCGATTACGATGCTCGACGTCAGTGGCGCCGTTGGAGTTTGAAATTGCAGAAGATGTTCTTTGGCAAAAATCAAGGCCTTGCGAGATGTACAGAGGCTGTATCTGCTCGATGGTGCGGCATGACTGTTCCAACAACCAGGAAATCACGTCGTGAGAGTCGATTGTATCACTGGAGCCTTTGCCTCGCACATTGACAATGCTCTGGTGGACTTCAGGGGGAGCAAAGAAAACGACCGTTTGCTGAGTTGCCAATAGCCGTAACCGCATAGCAGCTGATGGAAAGTTAGTAAAGAACAACGGTCTCTGTAGAACTATTTAGAGTCGCAAATAGACCAAGTTTTTTCTTGAAATAGCATGGGGTTCAAGTACGAGGCTCTTCCGATAATGAAATTGGGGGAAGGGACATATGTAACTTATAAATCTCGACTTCTCTCATTCAAGTTACCATTGGTCCAATAGTTGGCCGGGGGCGTCCGCCTGGTGATGTGTGGAGGATAGAGGTTAAAAGTGAAGTAGAGACGAAGGGCTTACCTTGTACAGTGTGATCTTTAGTCTGGCCAGGGCCAAGTGTGAGCGCGGCTACTGCCGTTGCTGGCATTTTCAAATCGGTGCCTCTTGTGTGAGCCTCATCAAGATAAACCAAGCAAGCTTCAAGATTATCGTTGAAATGCGAACCCACCAAAGGTTGTGAGCGGCCATCCCTAAACAGAACTCGAGCCTTGTCTTCCTTGTCGAAAAACACAGCTGCCTCCGCTTTGGTGTCTACGGTAAGCCAGGTTTTCACTAAATCCTGATTGTCAAGTTCGAGAATTTGTGCTCCGGCGTCGAGTATCATACGGATGCTGTGCTTGAAGACTAAATGGAGGAACAAGTATTCAGTCAACCTCCTACCTTGGTTATCCGCAGCGAGGACGTAGAACCTGTTCCTCGGCTGCAAAAGATACGTTAAAACCTCAGCGTTGGTATGAGCGAGCCCAGCTAGATCTCGTTGCTCAATGTTTAAGGGTAACAAGGTTCGATTATCATTTGTGCCACTAAAGCCTGTCGTCATGGAAGTCGAGCTTTTGATTAACGACTTCTCTACCAAAGGCAATCGAGCGTTTGAATGATTGTTGGACACCGCCGACATATTTGAAGGCGGCAAGGGTATATCCCAGGCGGAGCTGACGAGCTTTCGTTCAAACGTCTTAGCATGATATGGGAAGACGAAATTGTTGAGAAAGCAATCAATCACAATCATATTGTAGCGTAGATGATCCCACAGCTCCTTTCGTTGAATCTCGTCATCGACATTGATCGCCGCCCACGTACGCACCGAGTCGGGGAGAGTTTTGGCTTCTTGTATCCATCGGTCGTAATCTAGGGCTGGGTCATCAGACTTCAAGACGTGTCGGAGCGTTTTCTCAAACTGAATCTCCTCCAAACCTGAGTAGTAGAAGCTCAAGCAAGTCAGTAGAATGGCGACGTCTGGATGCCCAAACTCCGCTTGATCAGAAGGAACGCCTTTGGCTTGATAGGGTACCGCTACTGGGTCTCGGTTTGGGTGTAAGCCGTATTGGACATTCCATCGTTTATTCAAAGCCATGAGCAGGATTCGATACACAAGTAACCCACGCAGAAGAAGAACGTCTTGCCTAGCCGCTGGACGGTTTTTGAAAACATTTGAAACACTTAGGATTTCATCCTTAGAGAAACGAGGTTTGTCCAGTAGGTTCGCAACAGCTTTGAGCTCCTCTTTTGTACAGTCGTTGATGGGCAAGATCCCGCCTTCACCCCTGCACACACTTTCCGTTATGCGCTCTATTAGAGTCTCCTTGATAAGGTCTTGAGAGAAGTGTATCGCCGGGAATCTTCCGGTGCCACCTGAGATAGTAATCTCGATACCCCGTGAGTATTCTCGCTGTAATTGCTCTACGGTTCCTTTGACAAGTCGCAAGATGGCTTGGACAACCTTCCATCGATGTGGGTGTCCGTCAATCATACTCTGCGCACCGGAAGGGTACACAAGCTGCGTCTTGACTGCAAGGCTGTAATCGCACTCATCCAAGACATCCCGGAATTTCGATACGAGCCACGATTGCACCTGCATCATGAAAGCTGCTTCTTTAATTTTCCCACTGGAGAGCCGCTGAAGACCACTAAGCTTGAACGACAGTAGATGTTCTGGTAAAGCTAGGATGACACCTTGTTCTTTCAGGGTCTCCCGATGTAAGTCCAGGTATGCTGTTATACTATCTTTTGAAGTCGAAGTTCTTCGAGAGAATGGTACATGCTTGACGGTGCGGCCGAGAAGCCCTCCAAGTCGGGCCTGAAGTAGCTGCGCCATTTGAAGTAGCAAAGGTTTTGGCACGATTACTCGAAAGAGCTGCTTCCTGTCTGCAAGCATGGCCGCGATCATTGGGATAATGACGCTCGATTTCCCTTGGCCCATGTTCATCTGGAGGACAGAATTCGAGCCGGACTCTGGAGTAATCATCGCTTTAGCAACTATGCATTGGTCGGTACGGATGAGTATATTGTTTTCGATTTCGAGAAGGAGCCAATCCGGATAATCCTTTGGATTCCATTCGCAATGACCTTCATTGTCGAAAAGTTCCCAAAGCTGTGCGTTATTATGGTTTCTATCCGCCGCTTCGATCCTCAAGAGTCGCTGCCATCTAGTAAGCTGCCTTGCGTAAGCTATAATGGCTTCTTTGAGAATTCCAAAGGACTTGACATTAGAGTTACTACCAAGAGTTTCAAGTAGAGTTGAAGGCGTGAGGTTTGGCCAAAGACCTCCGCGGCTAAGCCAGGCGAAGGCTGGATGCTGATTCAACGTCGTGCAGATCATGTCGAAGTGAGTGTATACTTCGTCCTGGCACGACAACATAGTAGTTGCAAGGCGTTTCCGGTCTATGGAGATTTGTGGGGGGGGTTTCCGCGCATCTAAATTCGTTAGAGCAAGGAGGCTATGTGCCAAATGCTCACCATAAACACGTCTAACAGAGTTTTCGCTATGTAGCAGTGGACTGACAATTTCCTGGAGCTCCTGTAGTTGAGAATGCAGTTTATCTGTTTCGTTTAGACTAGTAGTCTTAACGGTTGACAGGATTGGAGCATCGTCGGTGCCTGTATTGGCCTGTGACATAAGCGACCTTCCGAGGTCCTGACTAGTAAGCTCTGCCGAAGGAATTATTTTCGACTTTCGACCGACAGGATGCATCTTGAGCAATGCCTCTGCGTTATCAATTACATCTTGCATTGTTGGTATAGACCTGGCAACGGCCAGGACGGGATACAGTTTTTTGTTGGTCATCTCAGTCTCTGGACTACGGATATTATTGGTGGGATCGCAAGTATTGAGAATTTGTTGAACATCCATTAGATGCCTCCAGAGCTCATAGTTTTTGAAGAATTGAACCCATTCAGGGCGTACGAGCATCACTGCGCGCTCTAGATCGACGGAATGGCACTCTATGGTCAATTGTACAGACGGGGTCTCGCAAGGCCAATTGCGGAGCATTTCCTTAGCAAGCGTCTGGCGGATATCCTTGGCCGATTGTTCATACTGAGTTTGTGCCGCTTCAAGCGCTCTTTGCTGTTTGTAATTCAAGGATATTCCTCCCAACAGGCTTCGCTCGTCCGGTGGATAAGGAATCACTGCTGGGCCCATGAGCTGTACGAGGTAATTGGCTGTGGGCGTGGTATTTGTACTGAAATGAGTGAAGTTGTCCCACTTTGGTATGGAAAGCGACTGAAAATCTTTTACGATCGTGAACGCCATAAGCGTCCTGACAATGGTCATATCTACTTTGCCTCCAAAAGCAATGATCGTAAAAAAGAACATCGCTCCATATATATTTTGCTCCCGAGAGAGTTTTTGACAGTAGTTGAATAGCGAGCCCCAGCGTAAAGCAGCATTAAGGTTTATGAGCTCATCCAACAAGTATGGCTGGAAGGGGTCATTCTCCTGGTAACCTTGAATAAGAGGCCAGTGTTCCAGTATACCAGCAAGATCTGCTGCAACGTGAATATTGGGAGACCATCCTCTGATTATCTTGGCAGTTTTGAAGGCATCGGCCCGTTTAACTGAAGAGATTTGGTCTCGCGCAAGATACAACATATCCGAGCACCTTGCCATATTGCGACTCGAACTACTGCAACGGTAGACGTTGTTACGCACAGTTGCACGTTGGATTAAATGGCTATCGCCTCTAGAATCGTCACTAGGTGGCTCTCCAGCCCCAGGGTTGAAGCGGTATAGCTGCCTACACTGAGCTAAAATCTGTGCGACAGCTGGGTAGAGTCTCTCATCTTGTGCTGGGTATGCCAGATTTTCCAACCACAGAACTCGCTGCTGCACTTTCAAAGAATGCGGATAATATGCTCTTTTGGGCGATAGGGCCCCGATGCGTGAAAGCCAACGGTATGCTTCTTCGTCGACGGGCGCCCAAGGTTGTGCAGTACCACAGGACAGACTATACAAGGCCTCTTCGGTGCCAGTCTTACCCGTCAACGGATCTGGCAAGACGAATGATGTAATCGCATGGCAATAGGCCTTCATGTATACGACCCGGGGCTCCGGCGGGCATTCAAGTCGGTTAAGGATAGTGTTTATTGAAAAGCGACAATAGAACCCCGAATGGTTACTAAAAGCACGAACATGGCCCAAGTATCGCCGGATTTCTGTCGGTCCCATGGCAACTATGATGCTCCGTTCCCGGGGATTGCTGACGCTGCGTAGGATAAGCTTACTGTCAAGTCCGTAAAGCGTACCGGCGTCCTGGTCATCATCTATCACGGCGCGCAACTCCCCCGATTGTAGTAAGCCTTGTCGATTGACGAAGAATGACATTTCAAGGTTTGGCAATTGTACCGAGAGGCCCCACTTTTCTGGTTGGTAAACAATCATTCGGCTTCGCAGCTCGAATGGTTCGAAAATATTGGCGATACGCTGAAATATTGAACTACGCACATCCACAAGACGGCTAGTACGACGCGACCCATAGTCATTCCATATATCAATATTCCAGTCGCGATACTTCTGACGCCACATACTAGCTTCTGGTCTGATTGCAAGTGTACCTGAGCCAAGATCCAGCCAGTGAAAGTGATGGTTGATTAACGCCATGGGAAGATCTGGGTTTTCAGTAGAGAATTGTCCGTGGAAAACGCCAGGTGGTATTAACTCTAATGTCTGGAAACCGTATACGGCTCGCATAAACGTCGATTCACCTCGAACCCCAAAATGAACTTGGTTGCCCTCGATAAGAGCTGCAAGCACATATTTCATGCCGGCCATTGGTGATGGACGGGTAAAGTAGAGACGTTCCCCAAGAAGTTGCTGGAAGAACCCACCTTTGGTGTACTCTTCTGGCAGTCTACTCAGCTTTTGACGGTCGATAAGCAAACTACCATCAATGATGTTATAATTGAATTCCTGCGATCGCATACCATCAGTTGCAACGGATTGTGCTGATATCCACTGTTCGTACGGAGATGGTAAGAACTCCCACGCAGTAAATGCTCTCTGCGGTGCCTCTGCTGCCGCTGGCCAGATCCTGTTCATAGCGCAATCGACTGCTGTACCCATTGATAGAATTGACTGACGCAGTTTAATTCTTAAGCGATGTACACCTTTGAGATCACGGACAAACATATTGCGCAAAGGTAAGGGCAATTTTGCTATTCGACCAGATCCATCTTCAGGCATGTTATCGTCTAATATCATAGAGCATTCAATGAAATCTGCAAGCGTCTCGGGGCTCAATTTGTCAGATTGGTCATTGATCTCCAGAACGTACGTTCGCCGAAATAAGAAGGCAGCGAACAATGCATTCCTTGATCTCATTTGAGCTATTTTGCCGTCCCTGGCGTTGAGGATCTCTTGCCGAAGCGATCTCGTCCAAGCAAGAGTGGTCGCACGGATATCCTTTAGTACACTCGATGCTTGGTCTGTTGCATCGGTTGATGCTCCAAGTTCCCATACTTGTTGTGTCAGTGTGATTAGACATTCCAGAGTCTGAGATTCGCGCCAATTTGTTTTGATAGCCTCAAGGCGCATTCTGATCTGCCTGAGGAAGGCAAAGCAGAAATGATCGTCACGGAATACCCAATGACTGATACGTAACGTACTATCCTTCCAATAGCCTCCAGCTTGTAAAGCTAGCTGCGAGACAAGTGCTACGGTGGCTGGAGTGCCAAAATTGATGTTAGGCGAAGCCAATTCTCTTAGCAGTTGAACCCATCGAAGCTTTGTCCCGAGCACCAATTCCTGGAAGCCTACATATTCGAACTGCGTCAACATACTTGGACAGTCCATCTGACTTGCTAAGATTTCATTCGCAGAACGGCCAGCATTGTCGCTTGCGGCTCTTAGGATTGACCCTAGTGAGGAAAAGATTGATCTTGAAGGTAACGAAGAAGTACAATGACGTGCGAAGCTGGGTAGCGTAGTCTGTCTCGCGGTCCAAATCTTCTGTTTTTGATCATACAGCCCAAGTCGTAAACCATTAGGTAAACACACCTTTGCGAGGAGTACGGGAAAAGGCACGAGCCTGTAGTGGGTTTTCAGAAACGACTTAGTTGTTGACGCAAGTGTGATGGCACGAGGCTCGCGACTGCCGTAGTCACGTAGTCCCGAGTAATCCAAAATGAGTGGAGGGAGAGATCCGGTCGCCAATGAAGGTTCACGACCTAGCTTACTGAGGATGTTCCAGGTGGAATCACGCCATGCGGCAAACACGCGGGGGCAAAGGAGCTCGAAGACTGCTGCCTTTGCAGTATCCTCATTTTCTGGGAGCGGATATTCGTCGACAGCTATTCTGATGTCCGCAGCGGCGCCTTCAAGGGAACATTTCTCGCAGTGGCGCCTGTTGTGCACGCGGTAAGTCTCTCCCAATCTGTTCTCCTTCAGCGTATAAAGGCAAGTTTGCTCGGCAGCCTTCTTGAGCAGACCCTCGTATTGTGCACTTTTAGACTCCCATTCCATCTCCTTCAGCTCTCTTGCTTCATCACCGTCGGTGGTAATCCTTTTCAAGAGCCGTTTCATTGTTTCGCTCCGATCAAAATATCGCACCGCAAAGCAAGTCTTTGAAGGATCACCAAAGGCAAATGGTAGCGAGTGATTTGCAGATCTATACCGACATCTGAGATGATCCTCCACCGTTCGCAGACGACGCAGATCTGAAAACCGAGAAAGTTGCAGGACGTGGAGGATTTCAGTCGGAATCCCAGTCTCGTATTCGGAAAGCAAAGGGTACAGTTGCAAGGCCATCAAATCTAGCGAGGTCCAAAGCTCCATGATTGTCAATATCATCAGAGACAATTGTTCCGGATTCAGGCTATATGCAGATAGTGCCGTCTCTTGGTATTCGTGTATCTTATTTACTAAGTGGATGCATTGCTCATCCGTAGCTGGCTGAGAGGATGGAGCCCACATTCCAGCCTCGACCTCAGACTCAACCTCAGCAAGACCAAGATAATGACCAACATCGAAAATCCCGTTCGTAACTGTAGAGTAGGTGTCCAGGTAGGAAGCACGATTCACGTTCTGTTGCGACTGCTGGTACGGTAAAGATTGTCGACAAAGCTGCTGCAAGTGCTCACAACTATTAGCTAGCGAAATAACAAGACTGTCATCTTCAGCGCGTGTCGGCAATCGAGGAATTCGCTTCTGGGACCACCGTCTGATGTCAGCCCATGCAGCTGCGAGTTTTTCATTTACGACCTGAAGCGTCTTTGCGAGCTCCTTGTCAAATTTGGACAAGATCTCGTCCATGTTCTTCGAAAGTCCAAGTGGCGCTGTCTGTCTAAGGATTTTTAGCTTTGCTAAGCGGCGAGCAACCTTAGCTCTTGCATGAGCTAGGTACTCTGCTCGGATGGGCTCGGCGTCACTCATTTCGTCGCAAAGTTTTGCAATGAAGTAGGCTATAAAGATCTTGTAGTGGAGAACCCCAGCGTCACCGCCAAGTAGCAGACATAGAGATCGCTGCATCCCTATACGCAGCACTAGCCAAGCCGGGCAACGGCGCCATGGATTTTCGGCTCCGTCACCCCAGCACACATCATCGCGCACTCGCTTCCGTGTAATCGTCGAAACATGTGCCCGCCCATTGGCCTCTAGCAATGCCATCAACAGTTGACCGATCAAGGCTGGGTTGGCGGTATCCCGGCTCTCAAAGGCATTAGAGCCAGCCTTTAACGTGGTTGCTGAAAACTCTTTGACATTCTCGATACTGGCCTGTTCTAGGAATCTGGCAATGTGCTGTTGAAAGTCTGGATCTTCAAATGTCTCCTGCGAGATAGCAACTGCGCGGCTGGGAAAGTCCCATTGCAGCGCTGACTTAGAGGCGAGCACATCTGCGGCTCGAGGTGAAGCCTCAAAGGCCTCGAAAATGTATTCATTAGTTTTCTCTTTGCGAATAATGAGACCGGCGTTCTGAGTCGCAATATGCAGGATCAGGATGTCGTTCGCAGAGTTGGAGTTAGAAAGCTCAATAAAGGCATGTTCAAGGGTTTCCTTGTTAAGATAGCTACTATTGCTGCTATGCAGCTTCATAAATTGACCCAGTGCGTGGCATATCAGGCTCCAACTCTGGTAGTGTTGTGCATCGAGGCTATCTCTAAAAGCTCGAGCATGCCTCGCCAGCCGCTGTACGAGAGCTCGTTCAATATCTCCACCTTTGAGATCGTCTCGAAATGGAAGTCGTGGTGGTAAGGTGACATGGTTGACTAATGCATCGATAATATGGTCATGATTCTTATTTGCCATTTAGACAGCTAAGTTATAGAATTGTTTCGAGATATTCGGGTTGATGGGCCGCTTGGATTTGGGATCGCGAATGCTAGGCATACTGTTAGAGATAGGTTGCAAGAATTTATATAGGTCAAGTCAAATATACTCACCTCTGGTACCCTACATGTAGCGATGGGTAGCAATACCAAAAAACCGTTGCAGCATATCTGTAGGATTTACGGCTTAGCTGTAAAGCCTAGGACTCATACATTTTGGGTGGTGTAGAGTTCGAGAGAAAGCGTTAGCGTAAGGTACAGAAATGATGTGTAATGGCGAAAGCTCAAGTGTTATGCCTGAGTGTGGCGCGTCCTGTTTATCGCAACAGATGTGACGGGAATCAACAACCTTGTACGTGTTGGCCCAATACAGCGTCTTGGTGAAAGTGAGATAAGTTTTCTCGGGCGCATCTCTACTGCCCCATGTTCATCTAGAAGCTTGTAGAATTTCTTTCGCTGATCAGGTTTTTCGAAAGGATCTGATGATGCTAGCTGAACCCCCAGGACTGAGGCTAGAGGCAGAGCCAGCGCAGAAAGGTCCTCGTTCATGATCGAATGATGGATCACATATTACTTCTTCTGAGTGTTTTGTGTTCTGCAGCTTTCGCCCTAGGTTCGTGGTGCAAACGCCGGTGACTGAGATGCAAGGCTACGAGTCATAATGGCTGGTTGGCCGTCATCTTTGCAGCAAGCAGGGCGGATCGTTGCCTCAGTTCTCAGACGTGCCAACGTCGCTAAGCCCCTTCGGGTTAGCGCCCTGCTGACTTCGCAGCATACGGGGCCGTAACCCGAAGGGGCTTAGCGAGGGCGCTAACCCGAAGGGGCTTAGCGACGTTGGCACGTCTGAGAACTGAGGCAAGCGGATCGAGGTGGGGGATTGCGAAAGTCAAGTCTCGTGACCCATCCTCGACTGGTCGGAAGTATAGTCAAAGAGTCCTCTTGGAAAATTGATTTAACCCTCATGAGTTGAAAGTACAGTTCACGAGGGGGTCGCCATTTCCGATGGAAATTGCTTTGCACTACGTTTTATTAATTATGCACAAATAGTGCAAAATTCGTAGAAATTAGTAGAATCAATTACATCGCACTTCGTACATGATCTGAATGTCATACAGTGCTTTATACATGCTTCACATGTGATCTACTCAGTGCCTCATATGTGACGTATTCAGTGCTTCATATGTGACGTATTCAGTGCTTCATATGTGGTATATTCAATGCTTCATATGTAACGTACTCAGTGCTTCATATGTGACGTACTCAGTGCTTCATATGTGACGTACCCAGTGCTTCATATGCGATATATTCAGTGCTTCATATGTGACGTACTCAGTGCTTCACATGCGATATATTCAGTGCTTCATATGTGATCTATTCAGTGCTTCTGTTACGATCCTAGCTACGCACCTTCGTTGGTAGCTATGTTGGTGGCTATGTTGATGGCTATGTTGATGGCTATCCTGAGAGCTATCGCCGATCACTCGCCGCTAGGGCATAGGCTTGTTCCGAAGCCAACCCTATTCAGGGTTAGCTTATGTTCTCTTGAGTCATATAGATAGCCGGCCCTTCCCTTCTAGATACTTTCCTTCCTTAGCATTTATATACTCGTTACATTACACCCATATGACTCGCTCTATGCTGGCCCCTAACAGCTTCATATGTGGTATATTCAGTGCTTCATATGTAACGTACTCAGTGCTTCATATGTGGCGTACCCAGTGCTTCATATGCGATATATTCAGTGCTTCATATGTGATATATTCAGTGCTTCATATGTGATGTATCCAGTACTTCATATGCAATATATTCAGTGCTTCGTATGCGGTATATTCAGTGCTTCGTATGTGACCTACCCAGTGCTTCATATGTGGTCTATCGAAAGTCAATGGGGAAGTTAATGGGGAAGTCAATGGGGAAGCCAATGGGGAAGTCAATGGGGAAGTCAATGAGAAGTAGGGAATCCGTTATCGTTATTTCAAGCTCTTCTTCATAACAATGGTTGATGTAATTCTTTCTTCTATGCGAAACAGATAAGACGAAGAACTCGATGAAGCTTTGCAATGGGGAAGCAAACGAAGATGTAAATAGGGAAAGCAATGAAGAAGCTAATGAGATAGAAAGTCATGTAGGAAGCATTGTTTGAAGCACTGTTTGACGTGTGTTATGCGTTCAATCGACGCGTATCTTGAAGCATGTAGAGAGTTTGATAGACAGCTCAATAAGGAGTTTAGTAGGAAATTCGATAGAGCGTTTGATAGAAATTTGGTAGGAAGTTTGGTAGAGAGTTTGATAGGGAGTTTGGTAGAGAGTTTGGTAGGGAGTTTGATAGGGCGTTTGGTAGAGAGTTTGGTAGGGCGTTTGGTAGGAAGTTTGGTAGGGCGTTTGGTAGAGAGTTTGATAGAGCGTTTGGTAGGGAGTTCGATAGAGAGTTCGGTAGAAAGTTTGATAGGGAATTCGATAGGACGTTTGATAGGGAATTCGGTAGGAAGTTTGGTAGGGAGTTTGGTAGAGAATTCGGTATCGAGTCATGAAGAGTGCTTTCTATTGAGCTAATTAGCATGTTTGGTAGAGAGTTTGATAGAGCGTTTGGTAGAGAGTTTGGTAGAGGTTTGATAGAGCGTTTGGTAAAGCGTTTGGTATGGCGTTTGATAGAGCGTTTGATAGAGAGTTTGATAGAGCGTTCGATATCGAGTCATGAAGAGTGCTTTCTATTGAACTAATTAGCACGTTTGGTAGAGAGTTTGGTAGGGAGTTTGATAGGGCGTTTGATAGGGCGTTTGATAGAGCGTTTGGTAGAAAGTTTGATAGAGCGTTCGGTAGGGAGTTTGGTAGAGAGTTCGATAGAAAGTTTGATAGAGCGTTTGGTAGAGCGTTTGGTAGAGAGTTTGATAGAGCGTTCGATAGAGAGTTCGATAGAAAGTTTGGTGAAGTGTTTGATATCGAGTCATGAAGAGTGCTTTCTATTGAGCTAATTAGCATGTTTGATAGAGAGTTTGATAGAAAGTTTGATGAGCGTTTGATAGAGAGTTTGATAGAGCGTTCGATATCGAGCCATGAAGAGTGCTTTCTATTGAACTAATTAGCATGTGCTATGAAGCATGTATGAAGCATACAGTGTGTACAAATAAACAGGTAAATCGATAAACAGAGATGAACAAAGATTCAAAACACACGTTGAATTAGAAACAAAAAATTCATGAATGAAATGATTATGAGCACAGCGAGTACAGATGCGTTGAGACATGAAAAAGAATCATAAAAAGAGATAAAGATTTATATATACACGTACAATGAAGGTCAAGTAAACAGATAAGAAAGAAAATTTCAATCGTTGATCAGATGATTTTCGATCATCTGATGTACATACAACGACTTTTAGTTTGAACGAAAGAAAACGACTTGCACGAGTCAACGCAGTCAAAAACATAGTGCGAGATCGAAAAGTTTTGATGTTGAGTCATCTGATGTAACACTTGACATTGAACGATCAGAATGAACTCTTGCTTCAGTACTATATAGACGAGAAAATCGTCATTTTCGATGAAAATTGCCTTTACGCTTAGTAAGTAGTAAATAGCATGTATGAAAAAGTATTTACTGTGATGTATTGTTCAATACAATCATTTGCAGTGAATTTGAGATTGCTGCGATGAATCATGAGATTGATTCTGAACATAAGTTTGTTTCTATTGCATCTTTCAAACATAACTTTTACAACAATTGTTTCAATAAGTTCTTACAGATCTATCTGTACAGACATGTAATAATATCTCTGTACAGATCTTCGCTTCTATGTATCACTATGTACTGATGTTCATCTGAGCTTGCAGCTTTGTGCAAGTGTTTATCTTTCTTTTCTAGTACTGTATTAAATTGTACAGTTCTTATGTGAAAGCTTCAAGACAGTTAACAGTAACTGCAAAGCTTTGCTTTCTACAGCTTTGAAATTTTCAAAGATTTTCTTAACTTTTGAATTTTAGAAAACTTTGTAGAGATGTATAAAGATGTACTGATTTATTCAAATCAATTGCTAACTTAATGAAGTTTTATCACTTCTTTCACTCTCTTCAAGTCTTTATACATTTGATTAAACATGTAATCTATTTGTATTGATTCTGTGCTGTTCTGTGCTGTATTACGCAGACAGTTACATGTTTTTTCAACTTCTAGAATTGATCTGTATCAAGATGTGCATAGCTTTACTAATCAATATGAGTTTTCTAAAACTGTTTACAACTGAACAAATTCTTTCATAACAATACTTTAACATACAAATCTGTACAACTTTGCAATGATTCTCAATGATGATTTTAAGATAAAAATACTGTTGAAAACTGATGCAGACTCGTATGAACTTGTTGAACATGTTGATACAACAACTGAATCACTCAATATGAAAGAAAAACATGAGATATTAATATTGACAGAGAAGTGTTGTCGAAAATCTGTCTATCTTTGTAAAATCATGCACATAGCTACACAGCTTTTGCTACGCGATATTGAGCTTCGTCATAACTGAGTCAGCAAAGAGATGAAATGCTTTGTATGTACAAATTTATATGAATATATGCTGAATATTGTTAATCTGTACAAAACTTTCATGAATACATAGTATAGAAAATCATTTTACAGAGTCGTGCAAAACTGTTTCATAAACATTTAGATGCATGCAAAATCTGCAAAAATGACTTAAATATATTTCAAAGTTGTAAATTCTTTGCAAAGCTTTTTGAAGAAATGTGTGTGATCTGTCTGATTTCAAAAGAAGAAGTAAGTCGATGCAGTTTAATATCGAGTATGTACAACTTTTGTATAAATAAGTTTAATAATGTGCTGATTTATACAGATCAGATCAAAGTTGAACATAAATGTATTTCAAAGTTCATCAAGAATAAAGACAAGAAAGTAATACATGCAGAATTTGAACTCAACAGTAAGAACTCATATCAATAGTGAAAAGACTTTAAGAATCTGTACAATTTTCATGAAGAAGTGCAAAGCTTCTGAAATAAACTTTGCAGATGAATTCAACATTATTTTCAATCTGTTCAAAGAACTTTTTGATATGTTCAATACTCTTGCAAATCAAACAAAGATCATTGCAATGTCTTTTCAATTCATGCAATTTCTGTTTGCAAGTCTTGAAGAAAAGTATCATATTAATGAAGAGAAGTAAAAGTCTGTGCAGATGATAACATTTAGATGCAAGATAGTGTGATGAATTTCAATTCAATATAGATTTGTGATAGAACATGTTGTTGCTGTGCGCAGCAATAGCTAGCTCATAAAGTTCTGTAGTTAGTTAAAAAGCTCGATGCAAAGATCATACAAACTAATAATTACTTGTGATGTGATGTAAAGTCATTAGTGCTGAGTGTCAGAATCATGTCTAAATAATACAATCAATGAAGATCAGAATTGATAGTGCTTGTGTCACGGTTTTAGCATGTGTTACTCGGAAGGTGTTGGGAAAAGAGGTGTTAGGTCACTTAGGTGGTGTTGGACAATATTATAGGTGATGATAGGCGTGAGGTTATCAGTGGTGTTATGGGGGCCCCCCGGTACGGATGGTACCCAGCGTTCATGGGGTATAAGAACCTCTGAATGATCTCTTTCTTTCCTTTCTTCTTCGTGCAACGTCTTGTATCTAAAATCTAGTTATTAGAATTCCATCCTGGTTCCATCCAGCCCTCAGTCCGTGACAGCTTGATCTTTAGAAATAGCTATAACTGAATATTAAGAATACAGAAGAAGATTGATACAAAAGCTTCTATTTATGTAATGTTCAGAGACTGCGCTAGGCTCGAAAGAAATGTGTTTGTGACATGAAAAGAATGTGATGTAGATGAACAAGATGTTGATGAAAGAAAAGAGTGTTGAGAAAGAAAAAGAATGTTAAGTCATATCTGAGTCATATTTAAGTCATATCTGAGTCAAACCTGACTAGCTCGCTGATTAGTTCTAATCATTACGCAGAAAACTCGCTAGCCTTCACTGCGAATTGATTAAAGCTTCAGTCTTGTTCAGTCTTGATATGCTCGTAACATATTTGAGCATTCTTTAATGATTTTGCTTGAATGTTGCAACTTGCAGTAGTAGCACAGCTTTCACTTGTTGCAGATTTTCTTGATCTCAAAAATGATCAAAGTCTTATCTTGAATGATGACAATGACGAAGCTTAGATTCATTGACTTATTGAAAGATGAAAGAAAGAGAGATGAAGATACTGTTGAAACAACAGTCACAGAGATGATGATCTTTGAACTCAAAAAGTTACTAGTCAATGCAGAGATGCTCTTAACTTTGATGAATGAGACAATGATGAAGATGAAGTAAGATTGATGATGCTTAAGCTACTGAAGCTCTTCGTTGATGTCAAAGAATGCTTAAACTCATTGATGAAAGATGAATGATCGAGTTTCATCAAGATTTCATCAGAAAAAGATGATGACTTGAGTGAAATAATTGACATTGTGCTTCAGACAGTCAATCAACAAGAAATCTTTCATCAAAGAATGTTCTTTCTTTTAATAAAAGAGATTGTAATAGTTGACAAAGCTATTCATGTCTTGCTTCAAAGTTTCACGAAGATATAGATGAGCATCTTCTGTCTTGAAAGAATTGTCGCAGCAATGATGCAACTTGTGTTCTCAATCTGCGAAAATGAAAATTATGCAAAGATCATTGATTCAATATTGACTAATTAGATTGTGAGTCTTCTTATTTATGATGAGTCATAACTGAACATAAATGATCTTGACTCGATGAGAGAAATAACGATCATCGTTCATGTTCATGCGTTGTATCAGACTCTGCTTTCATGCATTCAATCGATCTTTGTCTCTCTCATACTCAGATATGTCAAGAAGCTTCTTGAATCTAGAAGCGATGATGACAGCGACAGAGTTCGCAGAAGAATGAATGATGAAGAGAGATTGATTGTTCAAGATTTGTGCAATGATGTGAGCTATCATTGCAAGAGACTGAGAATTCAATTTTATATAAATTGAAGAATTGAGAATGATAAACGAGAACAAAGTGATGACATCATGTTATTAAACTTGATTTTGAAGCTCTTGCATTACGCGAAAGATCTCAACTGAATTTTCGATTACACTTTGAGTGAACTGTTCAACAGCACGCTCATCATCAATCAAGAGATTGTGAAGCAACTTTATTTGAATAAAAGAGTAACTAGATGAGATTTCAACGTATGAAAACGTTGCAGAAAGTGTAGATCTTTCATAATGTCAAAAACTGAGCTAGACTAAAGATACTATCAATATAAAAGACTGATATTATTATTACTTTGATAGAATCTAGATACAAGACAATATATTAAATAATGTACAAGATGAAAGACAAAGAGTGAAAGAAAAGAATGAAAACTCAACTTCTATATACATGAATTGAGCAGAATTAAGACTAAACAATAGTTCTATTGACTTAAGATTGCAAAAGTTCGCGCACACGACTGAAATGATCAAAACAGAATTGCTGAGACTAGATTAAAATGATGATAACTAGATTGATGACTTGATTCATTGAACTGCAAAACAGGTTCAATGAATCGAGATTATTTAAAATATCAACAATTTATGTTCTAAATTGAGTTGATGATCTGACATCATGACACTTAGCAACTAAGATCACGAAAGTTCAAGACATTCGTAACTTTGTTAGAATTAAGCTTTGATAAGTTGCTTCTTAGTTGCACATTGCAAAAAAGATTGCAAAACAGATTGCAAAAGAGATTGCAAAAGATTAACAAATCACAGCATTGCACTTTTCATCAAGAATATACTTCAGAAGTCTTTGCATTACAACTTCAAAAGACTTTCGTCACTTTGAATATTTCTCATGTCGTTATTGATAATCTTCAATTTCGATGAGCATTTGAAATGATATGATCGAGCATTACTCTGTCACACAGAATCAAACTTACAATCTCTTTCAAGAATCAAGCGACTATTGTTCAAGTCAACATACTCAAGAATTTATCAACGAATTCTAAAATCTTCATTAGTCTAGATGAATGAACTAGTTCTAATAGATTATCTTTTCTAGTCATCATGAGATTTTACTACATTGAGTTCTGAGAATATCATAAATGTTGCGAGCGTGCACTTCGAGTTAGTCTAACATAGATCATGTTAAACTATCATAGACTAGTATAGAGCTGATGTTGACACGCTAGCGGCCTAGCGTACCTTCGTGGGTAAAACTCACGACGTGTTTCATCTTTCTTCTTCTTTAGCTTTGAACTTCTAGTTAGAATACACTCATATGATTCGCTCTATGCAGACTCATAATAATAAAGTCTTGTTGAACTTTGAACAAATTGAAGACAAGCATACTGATAGCAATCTAAGCAGTATTACTGAACGAATATTGCAAGAACTTGATATTCAAGATCGAGTTATGACTATAATCATAAACAATGTCAGCAATAACAACGTCATGATGACGACATTAAACGAGACTTTGCAAACATTCTCAGCTACTTCACATTTATCATGTTTAACACACGTAATTCAGTTAGCTGTTAAACAATTACTAAAATCGCTGATGTTAAGTTCAGAGAACAAGAATGAGAAGAAATATTGAATACTTAAGATTAGTTCTCAAAGCATGTCTGTACAAGAGAATCTATTTCGAACATTGTTCAAGATAATCAATAATTTTTATTTATCATGTTACTTTACTTTGCAATTATTTTTACAATCGATTTTGCAATCGATTTTGCAATCACGATCAGAAATACAGAGTAAACTCTTATTCATGATATTATAATAATCTTTAATTAGATTCGAAAGCTTGCTGTTTATATGAATGCAAGTTCTCAGAGAATAGAGAACTTTCATAAGACTCAACGTAATTTTGAACTTCGTCTCAAGATGATACAAGATGTTAAAACTCGCTGAAATTTCATCTGTCTTATGCTTTTGAGAGCACTTCGTCTTCAAGACTTCATCAAGAGTTATATTTCTACTTACGAAAATGAAAATATAACTTTTTAAAAGCTATCTCTCAATAGTGAAGAATGAAAACATGTTCAATATCTTGTAGAACTACTCAAATCATTCGCGATATTCACTGATTTACTTGAATGTAATCATGAACTCAGCATCAATTTAATTTACATTGTTTATGATGTTTTGTTCTTTCATATCAAAGATCACATGACAGCTCTGAAGAGAAAGCAGCATTCTTAAAAGCGTTTGCTTTTGAAAGTCTTAACGCAAGCTTGAATCAAATTATTCGAATATTACATGAATGTCAGTCATGATCGAAAGCTAATGTACAATCTTAAAAATATTATAGATTCTCATCAGAAACTAGATCTATACGATCGATCTACATGACAAGACAGCGACTATAAACAAAAATACAAACAAGAGTTTATAAATTATTATGCTAAACACTACGCTTTTGACTCAACTACATTGCAAGATCAACTTTGTTACGATCCTAGCTACGCACCTTCGTTGGTAGCTATGTTGGTGGCTATGTTGATGGCTATGTTGATGGCTATCCTGAGAGCTATCGTCGATCGCTCGCCGCTAGGGCATAGGCTTGTTCCGAAGCCAATTCTATTCAGGGTTAGCTTATGTTCTTCTGAGTCATATAGATAGCCGGCCCTTCCCTTCTAGATACTTTCCTTTCTTAGCATTTATATACTCGTTACATTACACTCATATGACTCGCTCTATGCTGGCCTCTAACAAACTTCAAGAAAGAGTTTTACAACAATCATCTTTCATCGCAGATATAGTCGCTAAACGAAATTTCAGATGTCACAATTTGTCATCACTTGTTTTGATTAACGAAGCGAAACGATATCTGAAACAGAGTAGGTTTTTCTTCTCTTTATTTCGTTCGTTGTACAATTAATGTTGTCTCATAATTTCTTTGCAATCGATTTTGCAATCGATTTTGCAGTCATATATTTTGAAATATCAAATTCTAATAAGCTTTAGACTTTGTTCAAGACATTGATCTCATTAAGTTCTGAAGAAATTATCTCAGAGACTTTGTTAATCTAAGCAAAATGACTCGAGAAATTTTAGCAATTTCAGTTATCTTGACAGATGTTGAATGAACTTTCAATTTGAGACGAGATGTATTATTTTATCGTCGCAGCTCTCTTGTTGTCAACATCATATCAAATATCATGATGATTAAGCATGTGAATGCTCTGAAGTTGAAATCAGAGTTTAAGTCTCATGAGCTTATCAAGAAGAAAAGAGCTTTCGATGCACAGAAACAAGAAAAGAACAAAGATTTAGTCTTCATCATCAACATTAATGAAGATTTAAAGTATATCAGCGATGCATCAGATGATGATGTTGATGATAATGAGCATGATAAGTAATGTTATATTTTTCATCATCAAACATTTAATTAACAATATCAGAACTGAAGAATGATGATTCAATTGATGTCGATCTTTTCATAACATCTTCGCAATCAAGATTCTCAAACTTCGAAGAACTTACGTTGTTTACGTTACTCAATACAGCAAGATCTACGACAACTTCACTTTTGAATGCTCAATTTTCAGCGTCTGCTCATTTTGATCGAGTTACATCACACTTGATTGAGAGAAACAGATTAAAGAAAAATGATCAATCATTATGAAAGATTGTGAATCAAAGAAATTTGATGAAATTCGTCACAGTTTTTAAATTGAACAAAGAATCTAAGTCATCATCTTTAACAGTGAAAAAAGAACAGCGCAAGATGACTTCTTCTTTGAAATCGAGTTCTGTTTCAACACGTAAACGTAGCTTTGAAATGACTAATTTCAAGAATAAATCATCATCTAAGAATAAAGCTAAATTGAATGCATTGTCTGAGCAAAGAAGACAATAAGACATCAATAGAAAGCTCACGTAGATAGTTTTGCAATTCATTTTGCAATTCATTTTGCAATCTACTGTTTTCATGAAATTGCTTACGCATTTTTCAAGCAGTTTAGTTAGAAACAGTGACTGAGATCTGAGTCAATAATAAAGAAGTCGAAAACATTTCTCTACATACATATAAATTTCTTTTCAACATGTAAATAAAGATCATTCATACACACACATTTTAAAATTTCATAATTTCATTCTACTAGTACTTATTTCAAATAAGTAAAATGTCTAGACATGTCATCGAGTTTGAGTCAATTCATCAAGTTGATCGAGTTGAGTCAAGAGTCTGACTCAACTCGATTGAGTTGAGTTGATCTCTCTCAACTCAACTCAATTCTGAAACTCAACTTGAGTTGAATTGAGCAACTTGAACTCGACGACAGATCTAATCTCAGCTTCAATCTCTGCATGAAAGAAACTCAGAATATTGAACGTCAACTCTGCTAGAAAGAAGTTGTTTAAAAAAGAACTCTGCTTCAAATGCAAGAAGTCAGAACATAAAGCACATGACTGTCTTAAGTCGGCTCAGATACATGAAATCGCAGCGAATTCGAAAAACGATCTGTCTTCGTCAAAGTAGTGATTGAGAGCGACATGCTCATATCTTGCTTCATCAGTATGCTCGATGACTCGTTTGATTTCAAATCATTTATTGTGAACGTCATCTTAAGTAATTTAGAAAAGATATTTCGATTTCTCGCTCTGATAAACATTGAAGTCACTGACATGACGTTCATAGATGATTTATTGATTTCAGAGCTATGTGAACACTTTGATATTCAGTCAATTTCACTGTTCAAATCGAAGTTGATTCATTCATATGATAAAACTCTCGATTGAAGATCTATTACACATGCTCTGTATATCTCAGTCACTATACAAGAACATAAGAATGAAATGATGTCTTTATTAATAACTCGTTCAAGTCAGCATAAGATAATCATTGACAACTTCTGATTGAAAAGAAATCAAATTTTGATAGATTTTGCAAACGATTGATTGCTATCTTCATCAAATATTCAAACTTCGAAACTTATTGTTTTGAAAACAAGCAGTCAATCAGCATTTCATTAACTCAAATCAAGCGAGATCTGCGAAATGAAACGAAAGAACTTGAAGTCTATGTCAATGATCATCTTAAAGCGAACTACAAATTCGAAATCAGTGAATCGATTCATTGAATCAGTTCTCATACGAAAGCAAAGCACTCAAGTTGACTTCGATCAACATGAATTCATTCAGTCATCGAAGAAGAAAGAGCTCATCAATATTGTCATGATCAAAGTCGCTGCTTATCGAACTCTAGTCAAGAAGAAGAATGTCAAGATCTTTACATTGATTATTAGTGAAATCAACAAGATGCTTAGCTCGATCAAAGATTCAGCGAAACTGAATGAAATAATTTCTGTCATGTCATTAAAGAAACTGAAGAAGAAGCTTTTAATAATCTATTATGACTTTCTGAACGTTTTTGACAGAGAAAAGACAACTCAGTTGTTCTTGCATCGATCATATGATCATAAGATTAAATTAAAAGATGAAAGTCAATCTTCTAGAAGTTGATTATATCTCATGTTGAATCACAAGTTGCAGAAGATCAAGAAGTATCTAGAAGAGAACTTGAAGAAGAAGTTTATTACACTCAGCAAAGCTTCATTCACTTCGTCAATACTATTCATCGAAAAGAAAGATGATAGTCTTCACTTTTGCGTGAATTATTGAAAACTGAATGCTCTGATTAAAAGACATCATTATTCAATACTTTTGATAGACGAAGTACTCACTTGAATTTAAGATAGTAAATATCTGACTCGACTTAACATTACTGTCACGTTCAATAAGCTTTGCATGAGCATTGAAAGTGAGAATCTAATCACATTCGTCACTTTCTTCAATGTCTACAAATATAAAGTAATGCTCTTTGAATTAATCAATGAATCAACATTCTTTCAGCACTATATCAACGACATGTTATTCAACTGTCTGCATAAATTCTGTCAGATCTATCTGAATGACATTCTCATTTACAGTAAGATCTTGAAGAAACATAGAACTCATGTGAAAGAGATGCTAGACAAGCTTCATGAAGTTGATCTGCAGATAAACATTGACAAGTGCGAATTTAAGATTCAGAAAATCTCGTTTTTAAAACTATTGATATTCATCAATGATCTACGAATAAACTCTCGAAAAGTAGATGTGATTCGAAACTGAAAAGTGTCTCGATCGTTGACTCATGTACAGATCTTCACTGATTTTTGCAATTTCTATCGATGATTCATAAAGAACTTTTCAAAGATTGCTCAATCTATAATAAAGCTGACTTGAAAAGATCATTCATTTGAATGAACAGAGATCTGTCAGACGATCTTTGAGAAACTGAAGCAACAGATGATGACAGTTCTCATTCTGAAGCATTTTGATTTGATCAAAGAAGTTATTCTGAAAATGAACTTCTTAAACTATGTCAACGACGAAGTATTGTCTCAGTATGATGATGAAGACATTCTACATTCAGTGATCTTTTATAGCAAGAACATGATTTCTGCAGAATGCAACTACAAGATTTATGACAAAGAGCTTTTGACTATTATTCAATGCTTGAAGCATTGATGTCTCAAATTAAAATGTACTGATATTTTGATCAAGATCTTCATCGATCATCTGAATTTGAAGTACTTCATGATCATCAAGAAACAGATCAGACGACAGACTAAATGAGCTGAGAAGTTATTCAAATATAACTTCAAGATCATATATCAGTCAGAAAAGCAGAATCTGAAAGCAGATGCGCTGATCAGAATGTCAGATGTCAAGTCAGTTGAATCAAACGATGATTGAAAGCTATATCAGCATCAGATGCTATTATCAGCAAGCACATTTGAACTGCAATCAATAGAAGATGATCAAGATCTAACTCAAATATTGCTCATATTTGACTCAGATTTGAAACAGAAATCGAAAGTTAATGAAGATTCGATCGAAGAGATGATTTCTATTCAGAATCGAATTATAGTCGAAAATCGAATGAATCAACAATGTATCAATATTCGAACAGTCATAGAACAGAACAGAAGAACTTGTCAAGATATGAGTCTAGACAATTGCAGAGTACTGAACGAAGTACTCTGAAAGAATGATAGACTGTGAGTTTCTCAGTCAATAATCACTCAATTAATAAAAGAAGCACATGATCTTTCAATCAATGATCATTCTGACATAAATTGAACGTTAGACTTGTTAAGATGATCATATTGCTGATTGAAGATGAGAATGATAATCAAACGCTACATTCAAAACTGTTACGTTTGTCGTAGATCAAAAGCATCAAGAGATCGAATCAATAAACTATTGAAGTCATTGTCTATATCTGAACAACGATGACAAGATATATCATTGAATTTCATTATCGATTTATTGAAAAGTAATGAAAGCAACGCGATTCTGACAGTGATAGATCGATTGTCTAAAAAACGTCACTATATACTCTGTTGATCAGATGACAAAGAAACTTTTGCTGAATAAACAGTCAAGCTGCTGCTGATATGAGTCTTCAGAACTCATGAGCTATCAAGATCAATAGTGTTTGATAAAGATTCATAATTCATATTGATTGTCTGAAAGTCTCTATGTCTGAGACTCAACATTAAGATGAAACTATTCATCGACTATCACTCACAGATTGATGATTAAACGAAAAGAGCGAATCAGAATGTAGAATGATATCTATGAAGCTACTGCTCATACATGCAAGATGACTGATTCATCTGACTATTTATGACTGAATTCGTCAATAACAATGCTATTTCGTCGTCAATTGAACAATCAGCGTTCTTTCTGAATAAGAACTTTCACTCTCATATGAGCTTCGATTCGAATTCAACTGAATATGAGATCACTCAAGCTAGAATTCAAGCGAGCAAAGCAGAAAATATATTCGAACATATGAAATGATCATTAGCGTTAATCAAGCAGACATTAGCAAGAGTCAGAGTCACAATGAAGAAACAGACTGATAAACATTGAAAGAAAATGATTTACAAGATAGATGACATGATGTTTCTGAATTCTAGAAACATTACGATCGCAAGATCATCAAAGAAGCTGAACGATAAGATGCTAGAATCTTTCAAGATTCTGACTGAGATTGAACATGCATATTGATTGAAACTGTCATCGACAATGAAGATTCATTCAGAGTTCATCTTGAATCTACTACGACTGAATTCAAAAAATTCTTTGAAAGAATAATGAAATGAGTCGTCTAATTTTATAGTGATAGATGACGAAGATGAATGAAAAGTGAAGAACATACTGAACTTCAGACACTACAGAAGACGACTGCAATATCGTGTTAATTAAAAAGACTATGACGTCAATCTACATTGATACAATGTTGATGAAAATGAGTTCAAAGATTGCTTAAAGATTATAAATGACTTTCATCAGAAGTATTTGAACAAGTCAAGTTAGAAATCGACTCAACAAGAATTGATTGATCGAACTGTAGCAATAAGAACATTGCTAAATAAAGAGAGAGAATAATGTTGCAAGCATGCATCTCTGTTATCTCTGATTAATCTGATTAGTCTAACATAAACTAGTATAAAGCTGTGAGTAGAGCTGTTGTTGACACGCTAGCGACCTAGCGTGTCTTCGTGAGTAAAACTCACGTTGTGTTGCATCTTCTTTCTACTTCAGCTTTGAACTTCTAGTTAAAATACACTCATATGATTCGCTCTATGCAGACTCATAACATTCATGAATTTTATCACGTAAGCAGTTTTCTATTCATCTTTGCTTCGCAATGATCATTAACAAGTTGCAAGAACAATCACTGTTGATTGTAAACATAAATCTTTCTTTATTCTGTTTTAATCATGAACAATTATATGTTGCATTGTTTAAAGTTACAGATGTATGAAGATTATTGATTCTGTTTCATTCTTTTAAGAATCAGTGTACTGATAACGTAGTTTATTCAGAGATTTTGTTATTTTAAGTATGATTGAACTGTAGTTTTCATTTCTATATAATGTATTAAATCATTGTTACGTTGAATTCATCTTTTTACAGCTCAGTGTTACAAGCGTATCAAGACTGATAAGACTGAACAAGACTGAAGTTCTAATCAATTTGCAGTGAATGCTAGTGAGTTCTCTGCGTAATGATTAGAACTAATCAACGAGCTAGTCAGGTTTGACTCAGATTTGACTCAATCTCTTTTTTCTTTCTCAACACTCTTTTCTTTCATCAACATCTTGTTCATCTACATCACATTCTTCTCATGTCACAAACACATTTCTTTCAAGTCTAGCACAGTCTCTGAACATTACATAAATAGAAGCTTTTGTATCAATCTTCTTCTGTATTCTTAATATTCAGTTATAGTTATTTCTAAAGATCAAGCACTATCAATTTTGATCTTCATTGATTGTATCATTTAAACACGATTCTGACAATTAATAGATTCAACTGATCAGTTCATAACTTTTTGCTCTTTCTGAATGATCATTAATGACACTATCATAAACGAGCTGAATGATACGAAGACGTAGTTTATTTGAGTTGAGCATGTACTTTCTTTCTTAAAAGTACAGATGATTCTCGTGTTCTTCACACTCGACTAGAAAGATCTTGTTGTGATATCATGCTTTATTGTGAAGCACTTTGATTATCTGAGCTACGAATTTGTCATTGATTTCAACTTGCTTTCACAATGTTTGAGTGAGAATGTCAGCAGAATCTTCATCAAGATTCAGAGTGTCTTGATCTAGCTGAAACTTAATGTTTTCAACGTTGAATTCTTCAATTTCTAGATTCATAAAAGTTAGAATTTACAAAGATGTTAAGATAACTGAGAACAGATGTAACTGAACTGAATCTAAAGCAATGATTTGTGACTGAAGCTTTATAACTTTGATGTCAAAAATGTCAAGAGCGAGATTCTCAACAATATTAAAGTCTAAAACATGAGTTTTCAGAATTGTCTGATGTTGATATTGATGTCAAGAATCAAATGTATCTTTCTTCTTAAAGAAATCTTCTGAGCGACGTGTCAGAGCATTCAACTTATCGTTGATCTTGTCAAAATGATAAGCGATGCAATAGTTGAATTTAGATAGAAACTCACTTTAATGAGCTTGATAATGACTCAATTGCTTAATTGACATGAAATACTCAAGATTTTTGTGATTTGTGATCATTTCAACAGAATAGATAAAGTCTTCAAGCTCTGATTATCATTTCTTGAAAGTGCAAACAATGATCATGAGTTCTTTATCGTAAATCTCGTAGTTACACTTGACTGAATTATGCTTCTTCGAAAAGTAAACGACTGAATAAAGAATCTCATTCTCATCATATTGAAAGAGAATGTCTTTGAACACATAGTTCAAAACATTAATTTCTATCACAATCTTGTGATCTGAATTATAGTGATGAAGAATAATCTTGAAAGTGAAGATTTTCTTAAGAATGTTGAATGCAATCTGACATTTCTGAAATCAGACAAAAAGTACATCTTTTCTGATAAGACGAGTGAGCGAGATAGCTATTCTACTATAGTCATAGATAAATCTTCTATAAAAGTTCATGAAATTTAGAAAACTTTGAATGTCTTTAACATTGATCAAGATGAGTCAATTGACAATGATGTTTATCTTGAAAGAGTTCATCTTGATCTTTTCAATGATGATTATCAATTCTAAATATAAGACTTGAGTGACGTGAAACTTGCATTTGATTATATTTATTTGAAGATCTGCTTCTTGCAGCTTTCACAGAATGAGCTTGACATGAATCTCATGCTTGAGTTCATTGTCGAAATAAATCAAGATGTCATTCAGATAAGCTGTACAGAACTTATTTAAATGTTCATGAAGAGTATTGTTGATATACTTCTGAAATGAGACAAACTCATTACATAAATTGAAGAGCATGACTAGATACTCAAATAATTTAAATTGAGTGCAAAAGACAATGAGAGCTTCATCTTCTTCTTTGATTCAAAGTTGATTGAACGCAAAGATGATATTCAGCATAATAAAGATTTTAGCTCAACTTAAATGATTCAGCGTTTCTGAGATCAGAAGCAGAGAATATTGATTCTTGACTGTAATAACGTTCAGATCTCAATAGTTCATGCAGAAGTAAAGTTTTTCTTTAAGTTTCTTGATGAAAAGAACAGAGATGATCATTTGAGAGCGACTGACTCAAATAAAATCTTTGCTCAGATTTTCATTCAAATAACGACGAAGTTCTAGAATTTTGTTACAACTTATGTCATACAAAGCGAAGATTGAGAATTGAGCATCTTCTTTAAAATGTATGACATGATCATGAGCTTGATGCAAAGACAAGATATCAACGTTCTTCTTGAAGAAGATGTTTAAAAACTTGAAATATTTGAATGATAAAATTATGACTGAATCGACGTTCTTACTTTGTTAATAAACTTCAAGATCTTCTTGTGTCGTGAATGCAATTAAATGAAATTTCTTTTTCATTTGATGAAGATTCAGATGATAATTCTTATCATACATACTATCTTGAGAGTGAGATGAAAACTGAGCAAGAGTTAAGCTGTTCTTTGAACAGATAGTCAAAGTTGCATGACGTAATTTTGACTCATCAGAATCTAGACTAGAAGACGAGATTGATTCAAGATTTAAAAAGACATCGATTTTCTTTAAAATGATGCTAAACACTTTAATGTCTTTGACACAAGCAGCATGATCAAAGCTTTAAACTCTCAACTTAACTATGTCAAGTTGTATAAAAGATCGATTGAATTGATCTGCTCAAAAAACAACAGAAGTTCTAAAGAAAAAAGAATTTCAACATTTAATTTTTAATGAGTATTTTTTTGAATGACTTAAAGAATACAACTAAAAGCTTCTTGTTTCAAATGAGAAACAAGATTGAATGAGATTTATTTCTTGTGAACAAGCTAAGTATTAGTTAACTTCTCATGAGTGAACGAGAAATTATATTGCTTCTTGTGAATAAATGAGAAACTGAGTTACTTCTTACAAGCAAATTGAGAACTAAATTGCTTTTTGTGAGCGAACTGAAAACTGAATTACTTCTTTCAAGTGAATGAGAAACTAGATTGCTTCTTGCAAGCGAACTGAAAACTGAGTTGCTTCTTTCAAGTGAATGAAAGACTAAATTACTTCTTGCAAGCAAACTAAATGCTGAATTGCTTCTTGTAAGCAATCTGTAGACTGAATTGCTTCTTGTGAGCAATCTGTAAACTGAATTACTTCTTGTGAGCAATTCATGAACTGAGTTACTTCTTGTGAGTGAATTGAGAGCGAGATTAAGAGAAAGTTACTTTGTTAACTTTGAACGAGAAATTTTCTTCTTGTTGATTAAGATCATAGATCTTGACAAGAAATGAGTAATAATGATTAAGATAAAAGAAGAAAAACAAGATGAGAATATTATGCTCAAAATTGACATCAATGACGTAACAATGAAGTCATGATAAACTCATGATGATGAGATACTAACTTAATTCAATAACATAAAAGAATAGTTTTTCAATGTGTTCATCGAGAATCATTGTAATTTCAATGACATGAGTAATGTCATCAATTAAAGTGACTTGATCATCAAATTCTTAAAGTCTGCAAGAGTGAGTTAATTGATGCAAGAGAAAATGATGTTGTTGCGTGAAGAATTTATTCATAAAAACATAAGCAAAGACTTTATTATCAATCAGAGTGAGAGCAAAAACTCTAGATTGAGCTTGACGTAAAATACAGAATACTATCATATGACTATCTTTGAATGTTGAATTGAATTCAAAGAGTTTCAAGACAGATTTAGCAGAAAACTTTCTATATAATTGAAGTGAGAATGAAAAAATTGAGACTAGTAGACAAGATAATATGTATACAGATCTCTGAGCGTGACTTGACTCAGAAACTAAACTTTTCTTGTGAACAGCAAGACTTTTTCATTTATATTGATAACATCATTGTCGTAAATGTTCATGATATGCAAAGTGAAGAACTTCTTATTTGAGCATTCTTTAATGATTTTGCTCGAATGTTGCAATTTGCAGTAGTAGCACAGCTTTCACTTGTTGCAGATTTTCTTGATCTCAGAAACGATCAAAGTCTTATCTTGAATGATGACAATAATGAAGCTTAAATTCATTGACTCATCGAGAAACGAGAGAGAAAGAAACGAAAATACTGTCAAAACAACAGTTACAAAGATGATGATCTTTCATCAACAGTTTGTAAAGTGAACAAAATTTTAGAGTTTAGCTAAAGTGACATTTATTGCTTAAAGCGAAATAAAATTTGAATTTAAGCTGATCTTGTTAGACTGCGATCTGCTTTTGTTGACAAAATCTGTGTTTGTTCATATGTTTCTGAACTGTATCTCGCTTTTGTTGATAAAATCTGCGTTTGTTCATATGCGCTGAGCTGAATTTCGCTTTCATGCATATGTTGCATATGTTGACAATCGCTTATCTACTCGCTCATCTACTCATCACTCTACATGCTCGCTCATCTACTCGCTCATTTACTCATCACTCTACATGCTCGCTCATTTACTCGCTCATCTACTCATCATTCTACATGCTTGCTTATTTACTCGCTTATTTACTCGCTCATCTACTCGCTCATCTACATGCTCAGCACTCTACTCGCTCATCTACATGCTCAGCACTCTACTTGCTCATCTACTCGCTCATCTACTCGCTCATCTACATGCTCAGCACTCTAATCACTCATTTACTCACTCATCTACTCGCTCATCTACATGCTCAGCACTTTACTCGCTCACTTACTCGCTCACTTACTCGCTCACTTACTCGCTCATCTACTCGCTCATCTACTCGCTCACCTACTCGCTCATCTACATGCTCAGCACTCTACTCGCTCATTTACTCACTCATCTACTCGCTCATCTACATGCTCAGCACTCTACTCGCTCATCTACTCGCTCACTTACTCACTCATCTTCTCGCTCTACCGAATTTTCTACCGAATTTTCTACCAAACGCTCTATCAAATACTCTATCAAACGCTTTATCAAACACTCTATCAAATACTCTATCAAACTCTCTATCAAAAGTTCTATCAAATACTCTACTAAACGCGTCAATCGAGCACATAAAACACATCAAACAGTGCTTCAAACAATGCTTTCTACATGACTTTCTATCTATAGTACTTGTCATCTCAAATGCTCAACTATCTATCTTATCTACTCAATAATTTTCGCTTCGAGCTCTATAAAGTTGACGCTAGAGAGTTTGAAGTTTTCATCTTCTTTCTTTCTTCATAGTTTCTATCTTTCAGAACAACAACAATCAAAATACTTACATGTTCAGCTATCATCTCAGCTATCAACTCAATTACAACTCAGCTATCAACTCAGTTATTTACTCGTTCATCTACTAGTCAGTCTACTCACTTCAAAACATGCTTTATATGACGTGTTCAAACACAAATTATTCACTTCATGATTTACTTCATGATTTACTTCATGATTTTACTTCATTATTCATTGCTAATTAGCTCAATAGAAAGCATTCTTCATGAATCAATATTGAACTTTCTATCAAGCTTTCTATCAAACATTCTACATGCTTCAAAATACGCGTCGATTGAGCGCATAACATGAGTCAAACAATGCTTTAAACAATGCTTTTCACTGAGCTATCTACTGAGCTATCATTGTCTTTCTACTGATCTTTCGATCGAACTTTCTATTGAGCTATCTACTGAGCTATCATCGTCTTTCTACTGATCTTTCGATCGAGCGTTTTACTGAGCTATCAATTGAGCTTTCTACTGATTTTTCGATTGAGCTTTCTATTGAGCTATTTATTGAACTATCATTGATCTTTCTACTGATCTTTCTACTGATCTTTCGATTGAACTTTCTATTGAGCTATTTATTGAGCTATCATCGTCTTTCTACTGATCTTTCGATTGAGCATTCTACTAAGCTATCATTGATCTTTCTACTGATCTTTCTACTGATCTTTCGATCGAACTTTCTATTGAGCTATCTACTGAGCTATCATCGTCTTTCTACTGATCTTTCGATCAAGCGTTCTACTGAGCTATCGATTGAGCTTTCTACTAATCTTTCGATCGAGCTTTTTATTGAGCTATCTACTGATCTTTCAATTGAACTTTCTATTGATCTTTCTACACATTATTCAAGAATCAACTTTGTTCTCTATTGAGCATCAAATATGATTCTATCATACATTCTACGTGACTTCATATTGAACATTCTACATGACTTTCTACCTCATTAACTTTCTCATTGACTTCTTCATTGACTTTTTCAGCGCATATATTAAACTGTGTAAATAGCTATTATTTAAATAGTCAAATTAATTATTCAACGTTGCAACTATCAATGCTACAAGTGTCAGAATCGTGTTTATTGAATCAAACATCAGAATTATTTTGTTGAATCAAACATCAAAGACGCATACTGCGCTCATAAAAGTTCTAGAGATGTTGATGCTTTTATGAATATGCATCAGCTAAAAGTGATGCAAATTTAAAACATGAGATTAAACGAATATTTGAAATATTGATCACTAAAAGCGTTAAAATCTGTCTCTGTCACTTTTTACAAATTGCAAATGTTGAACTTAAAGAGTTACTAGTCAACGCAGAGACACTCTTGACTTTAATGAATGAAACAATGATGAAGATGAAGTGAGATTGATGATGCTTAAGTTGCTGAAACTCTTCATTGATGTCAAAAATGCTTGAATTCATTGATGAAAAATGAATGATTGAGTTTCATTGAGATTTCGTCAGAAAAAAATGATGACTTGAGTGAAATAATTGACATTACGCTTCAGACAGTCAATCAATGAGAAATTTTTCATCAAAGAACATTCTTTCTTTTGATAGAAGAGATTGTAGTAGTCGACAAAGCTATTCATGTCTTACTTCAAAGTTTCACGAAGATATAAATGAACATCTTCTGTCTTGAAAGAATTGTTACAATAATGATGCAACTTGTGTTGTCAATCTGCAAAGATGAAAATGATACAAAGATCATTGACTTGATATTGACTCATTAAATTGTGAATCTTCTTATTTATGATGAGTCGTGACTCGATATAGATGATCTTGACTCGATGAGAGAAATAACAATTATCATTTACGTTCATGCGTTGTATCAGACTCTGCTTTCATGCATTCAATCAATCTTTGTCTCTTTCATACTCAGATAAGTCAAAAAGTTTCTTGAATCTAAAAGTGATGAAGACAGCAACAGAATTCACAGAAGAGTGAACGACAAGAAAAAATTGATTGTTCAAGATTTGTGCAACGATCTGAGCTATCATTGCAAGAGACTGAGAATTCAATTCTATATAAACTGAAGAATTGAGAATAATGAATGAAGACAAGATGATAACATCATGTTGTCAAACTTGATTTTGAAGCTCTTGCATTGCACAAAAGATCTCAACTGAATTTTTGATCATACTTTGAGCGAACTGTTCAACAGCACACTCATCATTGATTGAGAAATTGTGAGATGACTTCATTTGAGTGAAAGAGTAACTAGACGAGATTTCAATGTATGAAAATGTTGCAGAAAGTGTAGATCTTTTATAATGTCAGAGACTGAGCTAAACTAAAGATACTATCAATATAAAAGACTGATATTATTATTGTTACTTTGATAGAATCTAGATACAAGACAATACATCAAATAATGTATAAGATGAAAGATAAAGAATGAAAGAAAAGAATGAGAACTTGACTTCTATATACATGAATTGAGCAGAATCAAGACTAGACAGTAGTTCTATTAACTTAAGATTGCAGAAGTTCATGCACATGATTGAGATGATCAAAACAGAATTGCTGAAACTAAATTAAGATGATAATGACTAGATTAATAACTTGATTCATTGAACTAGTTCAATGAATCGAGATTATTTAAAATATCAACGATTTATGTTCTAAATCAGATTGATGATTTGACATCATGACATATTCAAAACAGAATAGAATCAAAAGATTCATAGTTAACATCATGTATAAATGAATTTCATTATCAGTCAAAACATAATTAATCAGAAACTTCTTAAACTCAATAAAAGAAAAAAGTAAAAGATAAATAAAATTTAGAATAATTATAATATTGCAAGAATCATGAATTAAAAGATTATTAATGAATCATTTGAGTAAACTTTTTGCTTCAACATGAATGTGTTGAAACAATGTTGACTTATTGACATTTTCTTGTTTGCAACTATAACTATTCATAATACTTTCAAATCATCTTTGACATCAATTAATCAATCTCTTTTGACAATAAAACATCATTGACATGATGCTCATGCTTTGTTCTGATCATCAGAAACAGATGATGAGCATCATTGACATGATGTCAATGAGTAAGCGAAAGATGAGTATCATTATCTCGCAGAAAAATTCAATCAAGACGAAGAATATACATGAGAAATTGAACAAGCTGCAAGTACTTTATGAGCTCAACAAATGTAGAAACAATGAATTGATGCTCTGAGAGAAGATGAGAAGATTGACAAAGATGATAGAAAAGCTGACACATCAACGCGTCACTGCATTAACTGTTAATCAACGCATGAAGAATCAGCTAAAGAGATTGAAAAAGATAATGAGCAGACTTGAAAAGAAGTTCACGAAGAAGAAAAGACGTGTTGACAACTGAGTGAAGAGAGTAAACAAGAAGTCAATGACATCGTTTGAGAATCATTTTGTTCTCAGCATCAACGTTGTGTCATCAGTGCAAAATCATTACAAGAAATTCAAGATTAAGATCTTCATTAAAAAGAAAGAAAAGATCAAGAGAATCATGACAACAACAACAGAAAACATAGTGAGATGAGCAAGAGAGATTGATGTCGACGAGATGCTATCAACATGCAAAAACATAGAAGCTATGAAGAAATAATCAAATCTACTGATATTTTGAATCAAGATAAAAGACAGCAAAAGAATATTGAAGAAAAATGATTTTTGAATCAAAAAGATTTCATTGAATGCAAGTCTGTGTGAAGTTAGTTTCAAGATAGTGATACATGAAATTAAAGTTGAAGAAATGTCTAAAGACATAAAGAAGAAGAGAATGAAAGCACTCATCAAGATCAACAAAGATATACACTTGAAGATGATGATTAAGAAAGTTGAGTGACTCACAAAGAATAGTGAACAGAAGAGATACGTCTCACTGATGATACATGTAGTCAGCGCTGAGATGATGAACAAGCTAATTGATGAGAGAATATATCATGAGATCAACATAAAAATCACGCAGCTCTATGATTCAAATTGTAGAATACATCAATGTTTAAAGTATCAAGACTATGATCATAAGACATATGAATACAGAAATAAGTAAAGATGCGTTTACTGCACGCTAAATCATTGCTTGAAGCATTGTTTTCATAAACAGACTCAAAACATGTAAAAATGTGAAATGTGTCAAAGTACATACAAAGTCTTTGATTCTCAATGTCATAAATGACAGATTGAAAAAGAAAGAATAAAGAGAGTCATGAAACACAAATCTCTATATCACGTTGTACAAGAGCAAAGAGAACTCAAAGCGATGATGTTGAAGATATTCACAGAAACATTTATCAGTCTGAAATCACTGATAAACAATGACTTGAAGAGAAAACAGAGATGCTCAACAAATAAAGTCATCTGCTCAGCATAATTATCACATTCAAAAACATTATATTGAATCATTTAGTCAAAAAGTCAAAAATAAATGAGTTGAAGTCAACATTAATTACATCAATTTTAATATCATCTTCTTTTGAAAATCTTACAAGAGAAGTAAGCATATTGCAAACATTCAAGAGAACATCAAACAGCTTTGAATGTAAACTTTAATATCTCAGCAAAAGAAGCTTTGAATACTACAGTACAACGTTCACAAGTTCAGAGAAAAGATGATGATAGTGCTATTACATGAGAAAAAAACTAAGAATTATGACATTTTGATTCTTTAAGAACTCTGATGATTTGATGAGAACTTCAGAGCGTACTGCTCAGCAACTGTCAATTTCACGCTGAAGAATAATGAAAGTAGAATCTGTTTCTACATAAACAAGAGAATTGATAGCAACATCTGATATTCAACATGACACTTCAAAGATGTAAACACAATTACATTACAGACATTAATAAATGACACACAAATGACTTAGAAAGTTATACACATTCACGAAGCATACAATTCATCACTCAGAAATCACGAAGTTATTCATGAAAAAGAAAGTCTTTCAAACATCAAAAAAACATTACACATGTCGAGAGAATGCATTCTTGTAAAAGACTTTAATCTGCATCATTTCACATAAGAAGAATCATTCTACTCAAGATAACATTTATTATCAAATGATTTAATTGAAATGATCACAAATGTTAATGCATCGTTGATGCTATTTTGAGACATGATTACAAGAAATTATCAGAGATTTCAAATGACAATAGATTTGATTTTCACGACAGATGACATTATGAATCAATTAATATGATGCAAAATCAATGAAGAAATGAAAAACTTTTCAGATCATCTGTCGATATAGACAATTATAAATTTCAAAGTTTGCAAAGAATCAGCGTGAAAATTACGTTGTAATTGAAAGACAATGAATAAAGAGAAGTTCATCAATACTCTGAAAGAACAAATGTTGAAATCATTGTTGAATCATGAGATGAAACGTTGATGCATAGATGAATACACTAAGCAACTGCTGAATGCATTAAAGAAGATCATTGAGATTTTCATTCTTTGAACGAGATCACACGAAATGATCAAAGCAGAATGAACGAAGAAGTGTATAAAGATCATCAAGAGCATGCAATAAATGAGAAGAAGTTGTTGAATCATCAACGATTGAACAAAGTACATTCAAGCATATGACAAGAAGAGCAAGATCATTAGAAAACAGAAATGCAATGAATATTGAAAGATCATGCAGAACGTTGAACAATTCTCAAGAAAACCGTTCAAAACTGTGAAATGAACAAGAAATGCAATCGCAGACACATTGACTTAAGCGACAATTCTTTCTCTGATCAAGTCAAAATGCTTCAACATCATTACAACAATGCAAAATAAGATGAAAATGATGTTTCAGACTCACTTTTCATCATCTTCAGAAATTTTCATGCTGAACACAGAAAACTTCAAGTACTCATTCTTGATTGAGAATGACATCTTGCTGACACATTGCAAGATTAAGAAAGTCACTTACAAAATGATGCTTAACAAGACTTTGAGACACACAGAATACATAAATAAAATAATGCGCAGACTCGTTGACAGTACATCAGAACAAATACACACTCTTTTTGAAAGATGTTTGCAGAAGAGAATACAGTCAACTCAGTTTAAGAGCGCGATCACAATAGTGATGCAAAAGTCAGACAAGAAGAACTACTTTAATGCAAAGATATATAAATCAATTGTGTTATTCAACATGCTGAGTAAAATATTGAAGTTCATCATATTTGAACATTTGTAAAACATCATAAAAGTATGTAACTCAATATTGAACATTCAGATGAGAGTTTGCAAACACAAATTAACAAATATGACTTTGCAACTGATTATAGAAAAGATACACATTGTATGAAGTGACACAAGAAGAAAAGTAGTTTCACTGCTGAGTCTGAATAAAAAAAGTGCATTCAACAATGTAGCACATAGCAGACTTTTGCATGACATGAAAAAAAGAAAAGTTTTCAGACTGCTTCTTGAATTTGTGAAGAACTTTCTGAAAAATCGATGCATTATGATCACAATTGATGACTACATGATGATGAAATGCAGCATGAACGTTGACATATCACAAGACTCTTTACTATCATCAATATTATATTTATTCTATAACGTGAACTTGTTAAAAGCATGTGATGACATCAGATTGAGAACAAGCTTCACAGATTTCATAAATGACATCAATATTTTAATATATGAGAAATTCATGAAGCGTAACTGCAAAGTTTTTAGCAAGATTTATGATAGATGCAAACAGTGATCAAAAATGCACAACATCAAGTTTTCAAAAACAAAGCATGAGCTGATTCACTTTATGAAAACTTCTAAGTGATTCAATATAAATGTTGACATAAAGTTGATGAAACATCAGATTAACTTGAAATCAAATATCAGAATTTTGAAAGTTCAACTGAACTTCAAGCTGAAATGAGCGACTCACATGCATCATGTTAAAGCAAAACTAGTGATTAAACAAAAAGTCATGCAAACAATCATCAAGTTTACTTGAGATTCATCAATGATGATGAGAAAGCAAATATACTTCGTGATGACACACTTTCTGCTTAATCATGAAGTCATCATATGATACATGTTACAGAAAGTGAAGAATCATTGAAAAGATCTGAACGTCAAGCTGAGATCAGTACAAGAAAAAGCATTGCAACAAATCATTGACATTTATCATGTGACATCAACAAAGACTTTACAGATAGAAACAAACACAGCGTTGATAAATATTCATCTACGAAAGCTGATACAAAAGTCAATAACAAACATAAACTTTCAAAAATCAAATAAAGTTATTAAGATGATGATGCGTTGAATTTGCAACAACTTGATATTCAAAAGAGATTGAAAATCAAAGCTGTGTAAAACATCTTTGCAGTTAAAGCAAAAGTGAATGAAAGAAACACTTGAATAAACAAAGATGAAGTAAAGTCATCTCTACATGATGATTCTCTGATTAAAGTCATCGAGAATAGTTATAGTCATAAATGTTACGATTCTAGCTACGCATCTTCGTTGATAGCTATGTTGATGACTATGTTGATGATTATGTTGATGACTATGTTAATGACTATTCTGAGAGCTATCGTCGATCGCTCGTCGCTAGAACATAGACTTGTTTCAAAGTCAACTCTATTCAGAGTTAGCTTATGTTCTTCTGAGTCATATAGATAGTCGACTCTTCTCTTCTAGATACTTTTCTTTCTTAGCATTTATATACTCGTTACATTACACTCATATGACTCGCTCTATGCTGATCTCTAACATTATATAAATGCTTCTTCGTTACAGACGAAGTGAAATAATCTGCA
>JAABVA010000397.1_pt1 | contig 56322 bp, 54 predicted proteins | sample 5560331 | NCBI WGS metagenome assembly JAABVA01 (sample SAMN12812661, study PRJNA571458) | rock metagenome | isolation source: Antarctica rocks | place: Antarctica: Victoria Land, Mt New Zealand sud | collected 2016-01-07
TGCTCGGCGCCTTCGGGATCGGAACCTACCGCCGCAACGACACGATCGACGTGCGCTACGAGCTCGACGGGCGCCCCATGGTCGCCCACGCGCTGCCACTCGAGCCCGAGGCCGAGCCCCGGGGCTAGCTCACGGAGGCGCCGACCGGGTCGGCCTCGCGCGCCTGCTCGGAGACCTCCCACGGCTTCTGGAGCTTGAGCGCGGAGAGGATCGCCCGCGTCGCGGGGGAGCGGTTGAGCGTGTAGAAGTGGATGCCGGGCGCGCCCTGGGCGAGCAGCTCGGAGCACTGGAGCGTCGCGTAGGCCACGCCGAGCTCGACGACCGCCTCGGGCTCCTCCCGGCGCTCCTCGAGGGCCGCGACGAACTCGTCGGGGAAGTGCGCCCCGCACATGGCGGTGATCCGCTTGATCTGATCCGCGTTGGTCACCGGCATGATCCCCGGGATGATCGGCACCTCGATCCCCGCCGCGCGGGCGTCCTGCAGAAACCGGAAGTAGGCGGCGTTGTCGAAGAAGAGCTGGGTGATGAGAACCCTGGCGCCGGCGGCCACCTTGTCCTTGAGGCGCTCGAGGTCGGTGGCGCGGTCGGGCGCCTCCTGGTGGACCTCCGGGTAGCACGCGCCGACCACGCAGAAGTCGTAGCCGTCCGAGACCAGTCGCGTAAGTTCCGTGGCGTAGGAGAGCCCTCCCTCGGTGGGCACGAAGCACGCCTCCCCCTGCGGCGGGTCGCCGCGCAGCGCGAGCACGTTCTCGATCCCCGCCGACTGCATCTCGCACAGCGCGGCGTGCAGGTCCTCCGTGGTCGCTCCCACGCAGGTGAAGTGGGCCATCGCGTCGAGCCCGTAGGTCTCGCGGATCTGCTTGACGATCCCGATCGTCTTCTCGCGCGTGGAGCCGCCCGCTCCCCACGTGACCGAGACGAACGCCGGGTCGAGCGCGCGCAGCGCTTCGAGCGACTTGTAGAGGTTGCGTTCCCCCTCCTCGGTCTTGGGCGGGAAGAACTCGAAGGAGAAGACGGGACCCTGCCCGCTGGCGATGATCTCGTCGATCCGCATGAGCTCGAAGTCTAGTTCGCGCGCTCCCATCGCTCCGGGTCGCCGGGCAGGCGCCGCACGCGGCCCGTGGCCTCGAGGTGGATGAGATAGCAGAGGGTCTCGGGCAGCCACCAGCCGGCGGTCGCCGGGCTCAGCCCCTCGTCGTGGATGCTCGACACGAGGTCGAACCCGGTGTGCGGGCCGTCCGCGAGCCCGCCGAGCACCGCGTCCAGCCGCTCGTGAACGAGCGCCCGGTTGGCCTCGACGTGCGCGCGCACGTCGGTGAACGGCTTGCCGTGTCCGGCCAGGCACAGGCGCGCGTCGAGTGCGTCGACCTCGTCCAGGGAGGCGAGGAACTCTCCCGCCGGATCCGGGGTCCAGCCGAAGTCGTAGTAGAGCGAGACCCGGCCCAGGAGGTGATCGCCGGAGACGAGGACCCGCCGCTCGGCCTCAAAGAGGCAGACGTGGGAGGGCGCGTGGCCCGGGGTCTCGTGCACGGAGAAGCGGCCGAGGTCGGTCTCGACCTCGACGCCGGGCACCAGGTCGCGGTCGGGGGCGACCACGCGCTGGATGGGCAGGGACTGCCCGCGGCGCGACTCGGCGTAGCGGCGCAGGGGCTCCTCGGGCACGCCGCTCTGGCGCGCGACCTCGAGGCGTCGGGCCAGCGCCTCGTCGGGGTCGGCGGCGCTGCGCGTCGCGTGGGCGTGGTTCGGGTGCATCCAGAGCTCGCATCCGGCGCGCTCGAGGATCGGCGCCGCCTGCCCGTAGTGGTCGGCGTGTGCGTGGGTGCACACGAGCAGGCGCACGTCCTCGATCCGCAGAGCGACCTGCTCGAGCGCACGCTCGAGCTGGGCGAGCGAGCCCGGCTCGCTCATGCCCGTGTCGATGAGCACGATCCCGTCTCCCGCGGCGAAGGCCCAGGCGTTGCAGTGGGGGACTCCGGGCCAGGGCAGCGGCAGGCGCAGCCGCCACACTCCGGGCAGCACGCGCTCGCCGCGCCCCAGCTCGCGGCGGCGAGCGGAGGGAGGCACGAGTGAGGACGATAGCCCGGGGGTAGGGAACGGGCTCGGCCCTGAGCGAGGAGAGGAAGCTGTGATGTCGACCGCCACCGAGTCCGGCCAGAGCGAGGTCACCGATGTGGCGCGCCGCTATTTCGACACGGTCGGTCGGCGCGATGTCGAGGCGATGGTCGCCTGCTGGGAGCCCGGCAACGTCGACCGACTCGTCGGCGACCGCGACCTTCCCGTTCCCGTCGGCGTGCGCGAGTACTTCGGCGAGCTCTTCGGCGCCTTCCCCGACCTCGAGTTCACCGTGCTCTCCACCGCCACGGAGGGCGAGGTCTGCTCCGTGCGCTGGCGGCTGCGGGGCACCTTCGCCGGTCCGGGCACGCTCGAGGGACTCGAGCCCAACGGGGCGCGGCTCGACCTCGAGGGCTGCGACGTCGTGCAGGTGCGCGGCGGCCTGATCCACCACAACGACGCCTACTTCAACGGGGCCGCGATGGTCCGCCAGCTCGGGGTGATGCCGCCCGCGGGCTCGGCCACCGAGCAGCGGATGACCGCGCTCATGAACGGCAGGACGCGGGTGGGCCGGCGCCTGGGCGCCGCCGAGCCCGAGCGCATAGCCGACGGCGTGTGGGTGGTGCGCGGCGGGATCCCCCAGACGATGAACGTCTACCTGCTCGAAGACGACGGGGGCGTCACCGTCTTCGACGCGGGCATCGAGACGATGACGAAGTCCGTCGCCGCCGCCGGCGCGCGGCTCGGGGGGATCAAGCGGGTGGTGCTCGGCCACGCCCACGCCGACCACCGCGGAGTGGCGCCGGAGCTCGGCGCCCCGGTCTTCTGCCACCACGCCGACCGCGCCGACGCCGAGGGCGACGGCGGCGAGCACTACTTCGACTTCTCGAAGCTCGATAAGCCCGCGCGCTGGCTCATGCCGAGGATGCTGCGCTTCTGGGACGGCGGCGCGGTGCCGATCGCCGGCACGGTCGAGGAGGGTGAGGAGCTCGCAGGCTTCCGCGTCGTCCACCTGCCCGGCCACGCGCCGGGGCTGATCGGCCTGTGGCGCGAATCAGACCGCCTCGCGCTCGCGAGCGACTGCTTCTACACGCTCGACCCCCAGACGGGCAGGAAGGGGCACCCCCGCGTGCCCCACGCCGCGTTCAACCAGGACACCGAGCAGGCGCGCGAGAGCATCCGCAAGCTCGCGGCGCTCGAGCCCGCCACGGCGTGGGCCGGGCACGCCGAGCCGCTGCGAGGCGATGTGCGCTCCCAGCTCGAGCAGGCCGCGGCCACCACCTGATCATGGACCTCCAGGCCTCAGCACCCGAGCGTGTCGCCGAGGGCGTGTGGCGCGTGCGCGGCGGCTTCCCCGTGAAGATGATGAACGCCTTCCTGCTCGAGGAGGAGGGCGGCGGCGTGACGGTCTTCGACGCCGGGATCAAGCAGATGGGCCCGGCCCTGCGGGCCGCGGGGGCGGAGCGCGGCGGCATCCGCCGGGTCGTCCTCGGCAACGCCCATGCCGACCACCGCGGCGGCGCCGCGGCGCTCGGCGCGCCGGTCTTCTGCCACGAGCGCGAGGCGCCCGACGTGGCCGGTGACGGCGGCGCGGCCTACTTCGACTACGGCAAGCTCCCCTTCCCTCCCGCGCGGCTCATGACCCGCACGCTCATGGGCTCGTGGGACGGCGGCTCGGTGCCGGTGGCCGGCACGCTGGCCGAGGGCGACGAGGTGGCCGGGTTCACCGTTCTCGAGCTGCCCGGCCACGGACCGGGCTGCATCGGGCTGTGGCGCGAGTCAGACCGGCTCGTGCTCTCCAACGACTGCTTTGCCCTCTTCGACGTCCAGAGTGGGAAGCCGGGGCGCGCGCGCGTGCCTCATCCCGCGTTCAACTTCTCGACCGAGCAGGCGCGGGCGAGCGTGCGCAAGCTCGCGGCGCTGCGGCCGGCCACCGCGTGGCCCGGGCACTTCGGCCCGCTCACGGGCGACGTCGGCTCCCAGCTCGAGCGCATCGCCGACGCGTAGACGCGAGTGGGGCGCCGCGGCCGCCGGCGCGGGCAGGGAGAACCGCTCGCCGCTCCCACCAGCGACTACCTGGACTCCGAGGGCAACGTGCTCACCCTCCGCGGGGCGCTCTCGCCGGCCACGCGGCGCGAGTACGCCGCGACGCTCGGCGGATCCCCCCTCTCGCGCGAGGACGCGTGGCAGCGCGCGGTGGAGCTCCTCTTCGAGCGCCTCGCGGTGCGCTGGACGGTGGCCGGCCTGGCGATCGAGCGCCAGCAGGAGCTGCTCGGCCGCCTGCGCTTCGCCTCGACGGCGGAGCGGGCGTGGATCCGCGGCGTGCTGCGTGAGCACCTGGCCGAGCACTTCCCCGACCTCGACGCGCCCTGACCGCGCGCCGGGGCGGGCGGTAGCGTCAGGCCCGTGCGCCGCACCAAGATCGTCGCGACCATCGGACCCGCGTGCAACGAGCCCGAGGTGCTCGTGCGGATGGTCGCCGCGGGCCTCGACGTCGCGCGCCTGAACTTCTCCCACGGCAGCCGCGAGGAGCACTCCGAGAACGTGGCGCGGCTGCGCCAGGCGGCCGAGCGCGCCGGGCGACCGGTGGCGATCCTGCAGGACCTGCCCGGACCGAAGCTGCGGATCGGGCCGCTGCGCGAGGACGTCGTCGAGCTGAAGCCCGGTGAGCTCCTCACGCTCGAGTGCGGCGTCGATCACCCGGGCGACGCGCGCCACATGTCGATGTCGTGGGCCGGGCTGGTGCGGACCGTGGGGGCCGGCGACGTGCTCTACCTCGCCGACGGAGCCGTCCGTCTGCGGGTGGAGGAGGTCCGCACCGCGGAGTGCGAGATCGACACTCGCGTCGAGGTCGGCGGGACGGTCGCCTCCCGCCAGGGACTGAACGTCCCGGGCGCCACCGAGGGGCTCCCCGCGGTGCCCGAGGAGGACCTGGCGCTGCTCGCCTTCGGCGAGTCGATCGGGGTCGACCTCGTCGCGCTCTCCTTCGTGCGCGAGCCCGAGGACATCTTCGCGGTGCGCGCCCGTACCCGGCTGCCGCTCGTCGCGAAGATCGAGAAGCCCCAGGCCGTCGAGCGCGCGGAGGAGATCCTGCGCGCGGCGGACTGCGTGATGGTCGCTCGCGGCGATCTGGGGATCGAGCTCCCGATCGAGGACGTGCCGGGCGTGCAGAAGAAGATCCTCGCCCTCGCCGGCGCGCTCGCGCGACCGTCGATCACCGCGACGCAGATGCTCGACTCCATGGTCACCTCGAGCCGCCCCACTCGGGCCGAGGTGGCCGACGTGGCCAACGCGATCCTCGACGGAACCGACGCGGTGATGCTCTCGCAGGAGACGGCCATCGGCGCCCATCCGGTGGGAGCGGTGGAGATGATGGCCGCGATCGCCGAGCGCACCGAGCGCTCGCTCCCGTACGAGCGCTGGAACGAGGACCGGGTGCGGCGCGACGCGCGCGATCCGGCCTACACCCTGGCCCATAGCCTCTGCGAGGCGGCCCGCGAGCTGGGGCTCGCGGCACTCGTCGTGCCCACCCTCTCGGGCCGCTCGGCGCGGCTCGTCTCCGCACACCGCCCGTCCGTGCCGATCTACGCCCTCTCGCCCGGTCGCGAGACCGTGCGCCGTTGCGGGCTCATGTGGGGCGTGCAGGCGGCCTCCATGCGGCGCTTCGAGGTGACCGAGGAGCTCATCGCCGACGCCGCCCGGCGCGTGGTCGAGCTCGGGTGGGTCGCGCGCGGCGAGCGGGTGGCGATCTGCGCCGGGCTGCCGAGTGGGAGGCCGGGCACCACCAGCCTCATCCAGGTGCAGACCGTGTAGCCGCCGCTCAGGCGGGGACGCGCGCGTAGAAGGCGGCCTCCTGCTCTCCGAGCTCGGTCACGGGAGGATCGTCATAGAGCCACTCCCGCGCGATGCGGTGCCAGTTGCCCTCGGCGCGGAGCTGGGAGAGCACCGCGAGCGTGAGCATCTCCATCCGGCGACCGAAGAGATGGTCGGGCGGCAGGGTCTCGTGGCGCATCTGATCGAAGTACTCCGAGCGCGGATCGGACATGTCGATCATCACCTGCGTGGCGATCTCCGGCGTGAGCGCGAGCTCCTGATCCTCCGTGTACCACCACGTCGCGTCGAGGAGCTGCGCCACGAGCCGCTCGGGCTCGAAGCGCTCGGGCCGGGCGATGAAGCCGGTCTCGGCGTAGATCCGCTTGAGCTCCTCGCCGTCGCCGGCGATCGCCGCCCGCTGGCAGCGCAGCTCGAGCTCGACCGCGCTGGCCGGCATGGTCTTGAAGAGCCCGAAGTCGAGGAAGGCCACCCGGCCGTCGTCCATGAGCATGAAGTTGCCGGGGTGCGGGTCGCCCGAGAACTGGTGGTGGCGGTAGAGGCAGCCGAAGAAGAAGCGAAAGACGATCTCCCCGAGGCGGTCGCGCTCGGCCTGGGGCAGAAGCTTCAGCTCCTCGAAGCCGCGGCCGTGGACGAGCTCGGTGACCATGACCTTCTCGCGGGAAAGGCGTCCGACCACCGCGGGAACGGCGATGAACGGATGGCCGCGGTAGATCCGCGCGAGCGCCCGCTGGTTCTGGGCCTCGAGCTCGTAGTCGAGCTCCTCCCCGATCCGCAAGCGGATCTCCTCGCCGATGGCCTTGACGTCGAGCCCGGGCGCGACCCGCTTCATCAGCCGCAGGATCAGCCCGAGGTTCTGCATGTCGGCGCGCACCGCCGCGGCGACCCCCGGGTACTGGACCTTGACCGCGACCGCGCGGCCGTCGGGCAGGGTGGCGCGGTAGACCTGACCGATCGAGGCGGCGGCGACCGGCTCCTCGTCGAAGGTGGCGAAGACCTCCCCGATCGGCTCGTCGAGCTCGGACTCGATAACCCTGCGCATGTCGGCGAAGGAGACCGTGGGCGCCGCGTCGCGCAGGCCCGCGAGCTTGCGCTGGAACTCCTCGCGGTACTCCTCGGGCACGAGTCCGACGTCGAGGAACGACATCACCTGCCCGATCTTCATCGCCGCGCCCTTCATCGTCCCCAGGGCGGCGACGATCTGCTCGGCGGCCTCGATGTGGCGCTTCTCGAGCGCGACCTTGCGGTTCTCGGGCGAGCGGCCGATGTTCGCGGCCCGAGTGCCCGCCTGGCGGACGGCCTGCCCGGCGGCGAGGCCGCCGATCTTCGCCGTGCGGCTGACGCGCGAGGTGGGGATCTGATCGCGCGACATGAGCGCTACATGGTAGGCGCCCGGCGGACCTCGCAAACGCCGCGCGGCGGCGCTCAGCCCTCGGCGCGGTGCAGATCGGCCGGCGTGGCGCCCTCGGCCGGACGCGGCTCGACCCGCGAGCCGGGGACGATGTCGTCGGAGCCGTCGGGCCAGCGCACCCACGCCTTGTGGCCGCCGTCGTAGTCGTTCCCGAGCAGGACGAGGGTCGCCGGGTCCCCGAGCGCCGTGCACGGCTCGGAGCCCTCCGGGTCGACCCCGCGCCACACCCGGATGAACGAGTTGTGCTCCCACTCGTCGGCCACCGTGCTCGGATCGGTGTGACCGGGATGGATGTTGGTCTCGGGCGGGAGGGCCATCAGTGTCTCCATGATCGAGCCCTTGAGGTCGGCGTAGCTCGTGCTCCCCGGCGCGCGGACGCCGCCGACGGAGTTCTTGAATAGCGTGTCGCCGGTGAAGACCGCCGAGCCGTCGAGAAGCAGCGAGAGCATCCCCGCCGTGTGGCCGGGCGTGTGCAGCGCGCGCACCTCGAGCTCGCCCACCGCGATCGTCTCACCGGGCTCGAGCTCGCCCGAAGCCAGGGGGACGTGCTCGCGTTCGAGCGGGTGGATCAGCACGGGGGTGCCGGGGTGGCGCTCGAGCACCTGGTCGAGCTCGGCGACGTGATCTCCGTGGTGGTGGGTGAGCAGGACGTGGGTGAGGGTCAGATCGCGCCGCTCGATCGCCTCGAGCAGCGGCGCGACGGGGCCGCCCGCGTCGATGAGCGCGGCCGAGCCGCCGTCGTGGTCGGCGATGAGGTAGGTGTTGGACAGGAAGTCCTCGTTCATGGAGCGCTCGATCAGCATGGGGACGAGGGTACTCGAGGCCCGGCGGCCGGGGTAGGCTCTCGGGTATGGAACTAGTCCCAAGGGGGCGCCGCCCCTCTACATCCGGCGCTGCGCGCCGGAACAACTCCCAGGTACCGGTACCGGTATGGAACTAGTCCATACGTGCTACCGGATCCTGGAGATCGATCGCTCGGTCGCGTTCTACGCGGCGCTGGGCTTCGAGGAGCTCGGGCGTATGCCGATCCGCGACGAGGCCACCAACGTCTTCATGGGCCTCCCGGGTGATGGGGCACGTCTCGAGCTCACGTGCAACCACGGGCGTACCGAGCCCTACGAGCTCGGCACCGGCTACAACCACATCGCGGTCGCGGTAGAGGAGCTCGACGGCACGCTCGCGCGGCTCGCCGAGCACGGCATCGACCCCGAGAAGCCCCCGTACCAGGTGCGCGAGGGCGGCTCGCGGATCTGCTTCGTGCGAGACCCCGACGGCTACCGGATCGAGCTCATCGAGCGTGGCTGAGGGCGAGCTCGAGCGCCTGGCGGTCATCGACCTGGGCTCGAACTCGTTCCGCCTCGTGGTCTTCAGCGCCGCTCGCGCCGGCTGGTGGCGGCGCACGGACGAGATCTACGACACCGTCCGGATCGGCGCCGGACTCGGACGCTCGGGCAAGCTCGCCAAGGAGCCGATGGCGCGCGCGGTGCGCACCCTCTCGCTCTACGCCCACTTCTGCCGCGCCGCGGGGGTGGCCGAGGACCGTATACGCCCTGTGGCCACGAGCGCCATCCGCGAAGCGACCAACCGGGAAGCGTTCCTGGGCCGCGCCCGCGAGGCGGCGGGGGTCCCGGTGCGCGTGCTCTCGGGCAACGAGGAGGCCTTCTACGGCTACGTCGCGGCGGTCAACTCGACGACGCTCGGCGACGGCGCGGTGCTCGACCTCGGGGGCGGGAGCCTGCAGCTCGTCGAGGTCCAGGAGCGCCGCGCGGCCCACCTCGAGTCCTGGCCGCTCGGCGCGGTGCGGATGACCGAGCGCTTCCTTCCCGGCGTCGAGGCCACCAAGAAGGAGCTCAGGGCGCTGCGCAAGCACGCCCTGGAGGAGCTCGAGACGGCCGGGTGGCTGCCCGGCACCCAGCGGATCGTCGGGCTCGGCGCCACGGTGCGCAACCTCGCCGCGGCCGCCGAGCTCGCCGCCGGCCTGCCCTCCACCGGCGTGCAGGGATTCCTCCTCGAGGCCACCGCCCTCGACGCGCTGATCGCCGAGCTGGCCGCTCGTCCCGCCGCCAAGCGCGGCCGGGTGCCGGGCATCAAGCCCGGGCGCGGAGACGTGATCCTCGCGGGGGCGGTCGTGGTGCGGGCGGTGCTGGAGGCGGCGGGCGCCCCGGCGCTCGAGGTGACCGAGGCCGGGCTGCGGGAGGGCGTCTTCCTCTCCGAACACCTCGCGCCGGCCGACCCGCCGCTCCTCGCCGACGTGCGGGAAGCGAGCGTGCGCAACCTCGCCGCGCGCTACCACGAGGATCTCGCTCACCCCGAGCATGTCGCCCGGCTCGCGCTGCAGATGTGGGACGCCCTCGCCGCCGCGGGAGTCCATCCCGGCGAGGCGGTAGAGCGGCAGCTTCTGCGCGCCGCGGCCCTGCTTCACGACATCGGGATGACCGTCGACTACGACGATCACCACAAGCACTCCCGCTACCTGATCCTCAACGCCGGGCTGCCCGGCTTCAGCCCGCGCGAGGTCGCGCTCGTGGCCCAGATGGCGCGCTACCACCGCAAGGGCGAGCCGGGCTTCGGCGAGTACGCGCCGCTCATGCGGCCCGGGGACGAAGCCCTGCTCAGGCGCTGCGCGGCCCTGCTGCGCTTAGCCGAGCAGTTGGAGCGCAGCCGCGACCAGCTCGTGCACGGCGTGGAGCTGCACGCGACAGACGGGCGGGTGCGGCTCTCGATCCTCGGCGAGGAGGACGCGAGCATCGCCCGCTGGGGCGCCGCGCGCGAGGCGGAGCTCTTCGCGCGCGCCTTCGGCCGCGAGCTCGAGGTCCGCTGAACTGCGCCCGCGGCGCGGCGCGGGGCTAATCTGGATCGCCGATGAACGAGGAAGCCCAAAGCAGAGCGCGCGCGCTCCTCGCGCTGACCGGCCTCCTCGCCCTGCTCGGCCTGGCGGCGCTCACCGCCACCGCGCGGGCCGCCGAGCCGCTGCCGCCGCAGGGCCCATCGCCGCCGGGCGCGAACAACTTTTCCTGCAAGCCGCCCGCGCGCCACCCCTATCCGGTGGTGCTCGTCCACGGCACCTTCGGGAACATGCAGAACTCGTGGAACGCGATCGCCCCGGCGCTCGAGCGGCTCGGCTACTGCGTCTTCGCGCTCGACTACGGCAACGGCGCGCAGAAGGGCATCAACGGCGTCGGCGACATCCCCACCTCGGCCCGTCAGCTCGACACGTTCATCGAGAAGGTGCGCTCCGCGACCCACGCCCCGAAGGTCTCGATCGTCGGCCACTCGCAGGGTGGGATGATGCCCCGCTACTACATCGAGTTCCTCGGGGGCGCCCGGAAGGTGGACGACCTCGTGGGGCTCTCACCGTCCAACCACGGCACGACGAATCCCGCCGCTCCGCTCGGCGGCGCGAACTGCCCCGCGTGCGTGCAGCAGGTCGCCGGCTCGCCGTTCATGCAGCATCTCAACGCGGGCGACCAGACCCCCGCGCCCGTGACCTACTCGGTCATCGAGACGCGCAACGACGAGGTCGTCACGCCGTATCAGAGCGAGTTCCTGCCCACGGCCAGTACTCAGGGGCGGGTGAGGAACGTCCTGCTGCAGGACCGCTGCCCCACCGACGCCACCGACCACATCGGGATCATCCACGACGGGGTCGCGATCGAGTACATGTTGCGCGCGCTCGGCCGCCCGGGCCCCGTCGACGCCGGCCACCAGCCGGACTGCTCGGGCCGCTCGGTCTCGACGTTCCCCGACTCGAGCTCGGTGAGAGAGGCGGGCACCGCCGCCAAGCGGGGTCGCCTGCGCATCGGACGGATCGGCGGCTCGGCCCGCCGCACGCGCGCGCGGCGCCTGCCCGTGCGCGTGCTCTCGAACGGCAGCGGCATGCACGACGTGGTGGTGACGATCCACCTGAACTCCTCGCGCGGCCCCGCGCTCGGTCGCTCGCGTCGCTTCAGCGTCGCGAGCAACCGCGTGGTGAGCGTGCGCTTGAAGCGCCCGCTGCGCGCCCGCGGACGCTACATGGCGGTGGCGGTGGGCCGCGACGCCACGGGTCGGCGCGTCGGCGCCGCGCGCTACTTCGGGCTGCGCCGGTAGGCGGCGAAGGGGTCGCCCTCGCGGCGCCCCGGACCCGCCGGCACCACGAGCGGCTCGGCGGGCGCGGTGATCCCGATCTCCTCCTCGAGCTCGAGCTCGGGCGGCTCCATCCCGTCGCACACGAGCCGGAACGAGCCCGTGCCGATCTTCGGGTCGGACTCGAGCGTCAGGCCGGCGATCACGTCGCCCTCCTCCCAGCCCATCCGCTCGATCTCGAACGGGTTCATGCGCACGGTGTGCGGCGGGAAGGGGCACGCGCTGTTGTGCGCCGCCTTGGCCTTGACGATCGCCTCGAAGTTCTTGCCCTCGGTGCTCACGCAGGAGCCAGTCTGCCACGGATCCCGCTGAGGAGGGCCTCGATCGTCGGACAGCGCAGGTCGTGGCGGGCCGCGGCGCGCAGCACGGCGCCGGGGATGGCGTCGAGCTCCGGCTCCCGGCCCGCGGCGATGTCGCGATTCATCGAGGAGCCGAGCGTCGCGTGCGCGGCCTCGAGCTCGCCCATCACCGAGGAGGGGTCCACCGCCGCCCCCTCGGCGCGGGCCACGGCGGCGGCCTCGCGCACGCACCGCTCGAGCGCACCGCGGCGCTCGGGGTCCTCGCGGATCGCTCCGAGGCGGAGGTCCCACGCGCTCGTGGTGCACGCGAGCGCGTTCAGCCGCACGAGCTTGCCCCACATCACCTCGGCCTCGGACTCGAGGATGCGGGCGGGTATGTCCGCCCGCTCGAGCCGGGCGGCGAACTGCTCCGTCGCGGGCCGGCGCGGGGCGAGGTCGACGCGCAGGAACGGGCTGGTCTGGACGACGACTCCGGGCGACGGCCGATCGGACTCGACGCGGATCGCCCCCGCGCACACGCGCTCGGCACCGAAGCGCGCGCGCAGGGCACTCAAGTGGTCGAGCCCGTTGAGGAGGGGGACCACGAGCGCGGGGGGAGTGGCGATCCGACCCAGCGCCTCCTCGAGCGTGACCGACTTGGTGGCCACGACCAGCGCGCCCGCCGGCTCCTCGAGCTTGGCGCCCGCCCGCGGGCGGGCGACGAAGTCGCCGAGCCGCAGCGAGCGCACCTCGATGCCGTGCTCGGCGATGCGCGCGGCGGTCTCCTCGCGCGCGACGACGACGACGTCCTCGCCCGCGCGGGCGAGCGCTGCGGCGAGCAACCCGCCCACGCCGCCGGGTCCGAGCACCGCGATCACGGGTCGATGAGCACGCCGGGGTTCAGGAGGCCCTGCGGGTCGAGGGCCGCCTTCGCACCGCGCAGCGCCGCGGCAAAGGGGTCGGGCCGCTGGCGGTCATACCACGGGCGGTGATCACGACCGACCGCGTGGTGGTGGGTGATCGTGCCTCCTCCGGCGAGGATCGCCTCGGCGGCGGCGGCCTTGATCTCCCCCCACTGCTCGAGCTCGGACCCCGCGCGCGCCGGGGCGAGGACCGTGAAGTAGGGCGCCGCCCCGTCCGGGTAGGCGTGGGTGAGCCGACAGGTCACCGACCCCGCGCCGCACACCTTGCCCATCGCGGCGCTCGCCACCTCGCTCACCTCCCGGCGGAAGTCCTCGAGCTTATCCCAGGTGATCGCCGTCTCGAAGGTCTCCGAGATGACGCCCATCGCCACGAACGTGTCACGCAGGTAGGGAGCCCGCAGAAACGCCTCGCGCCACGAGCCGGCGGATCCGGATCCGCCTCCGCCCGCGCGCGCCTCGGGCTCTCCGTCGTGGTCGACGCACAGCTCGAGCGCGCGCGCGAGCCACGTCTCGACCGGATGGTCGGCCGACTCGAAGCCGAGCACAAGCAACGCGCCGTCGCCCGAACCGGCGCCCGTGAGCGCCGCCTCGGCCGCGTCGATCAGCCGGCAGTTCGCTGGATGCAGGCCGGATTGAGCGAGCGCGCGCACCGCCTCGGCTCCTGCGGCGAAGTCGGCGAAGCGCACGGCGCTCCCGGCCCGGTGGGTCGGGCGGTCCTGCAGGCGCACCCACGCCTCGGTGAGGATCCCGAGCGTGCCCTCCGAGCCGAGCAGCAGGCGATCGGGGCTCGGACCCGCGCCCGAGCCCGGCAGACGCCGCGACTCCCACGTACCGCGCGGGGTGAGCGCCCGCACCGACTCGACCAGGTCGTCGATGTGGGTGAGGAGCGTCGCGTAGTGGCCGCCGGCGCGGGTGGCGATCCAGCCCCCGAGCGTCGAGAACTCGAACGACTGGGGGAAGTGGCGGAGGGTCAGCTCGTGGGGGCGCAGCTGATCCTCGAGGCCCGGGCCGGTGGCGCCCGCCTGCACGCGCGCCGCGCGCGAGACCCGATCTATCTCGAGCACGCGGTCGAGCCTCTTCAAGTCGATCGTGAGCACGCCGGCGTGGCTCTCCCCGATCGCCGCCTCCACGCCGCCGACCACGCTCGTGCCCCCGCCGAAGGGGACGACCGCCGCGCCCACCTCCCCCGCCCACTCGAGCAGCGCCGCGACGTCGGCCTCCTCGCGCGGGTGGGCCACGAGGTCGGGCGGGTGCTCGAAGCGCCCGCGGAAGGCGCGCACCACGTCGCGGTAGGAGCGCCCGTAGGCGTGCAGGGCGCGCTCGTACGGATCTGAGGTGCACAGGGAGAAGAGTGCCGGCGGCGCCGTCAACCGCGGCGCCGGGAGCTCGATGTCCTCGAGCGCGACGGGGCGCTCGGGCTCGGGGGACCCGAACCCGAGGTGCGCCGCGATCCCCGCCGCGGCGGCCCGGAGCTCCTCGTGGGAGGGCTGCTCGTCCTCATAGCCCCAGCCCCAGTGCTTCAGCCGTCGTGACACTGCCGGCGAGTCTAGGAGCCCGCGGGCGTTAGCCTTCCTGAGCATGCGCACCCCACGATCCTTTTTCTCCCTCGTCCTCGTCGCTGCCCTCCTGACCGGCGCCGCCGGCGGCTGCGGGGGCAAGAGCCAGAGCTCGACCTCCTCCTCCGCGCCCGCGTCCGCTCCCCCGCCCGCGTCACGGCCGGCCGCCCCGAGCGTCCCCGGCCCGAACGAGACCGACCTCAAGGTTAAGCCCGAGATCCCCAAGCCCCAGGCCCCTCCGCCGGGAACGCTCAAGATCGTCGACCTCGTCAAGGGCGCCGGCGCGGTCGCGCGCCCCGGTCAGACCGTCACGGTCAAGTACGTCGGCGTCTCCTACGACACCGGGCGCCAGTTCGACGCCTCTTGGGATCGCGGGCAGCCCTTTCCCTTCCGGCTCGGCGCCGGCATGGTTATCCCGGGCTGGGACAAGGGCGTCAAGGGCATGCGCGTCGGCGGCCGGCGGCAGCTCGTGATCCCGCCCGACCTGGCCTACGGGCCGCAGGGCCAGCCTCCGGTGATCGCCCCGAACGCGACGTTGATCTTCGACATCGACCTGATCAAGGCCCGTTAGCCCCCGGCTCGGCGTGCCGCTCGCTCCCGGACTCCTCGCCCGTGGGCCGTGGCGACCTGAGCAGGTGCGCACATCCTGGCGCGCCCAGCCGTATGAGCCACCCGCCGAGGCGACGCGGGCCGCCGACGCGGCGATCGCCGAGCTGCGCGAGCGCGGATCGCCGAGCCACGACGGCGAGGGGGCGCGTTTGGCCGGCTTCGCCCAGACCGAGGAGGGGCTCGCGCTCGAGCTCCAGCCCGTGCGTTGGGGCCTGCGCCTCGTGCCCGAGCACGCCGCGCAGAGCCTCTCCGCGCTCTGCGCGGTGCGCGCCGCCGACGGGCGGTGGCTGGCCGGACGACGGGCGGCGTGGCTCGCGTCATGGCCCGGACGCTGGGCGCTCGGCGCGGGCGGCGCAGTGGAGCCCGACGAGGATCCGGTCGACACGCTCGTGCGCGAGCTCGAGGAGGAATGGTCGGTCGCGCCCGAGCGCCTCAGCGTCGAGGCCCTCGCCGCCACGCCTAGCGGCCTCGTGCTGCTCGTGGGGATCGCGTGGCTGTTCGAGGGAGCGGAGGTCACCCGAGACCCCGAGCACGACGAGCACGCCTGGTGGCCGGCCGAGGTGGAGCGCTGGCCCGAGGAGGCCTATTCGCCGCTGCGGCTGATGGGCTCCCTGCTCGCGCAAGCCGGGTGAGCGCGAGCGTCACAATGAGGAGGTGCCCTCGTTTCGCTTCCTGCGCGCGCTCTCCTTCACCCACTCGGGGATCTACCTCGCGCTGCTCTTCTTCTGGCTCGCCCCGGGCTTCAAGTCCGAGACGCTCGTCTTCGGCTGGGCGCACGGGGTGCTCTGGATCGTCATGTCGCTGCTCGTGCTCGAGGCGCTCCGCAAGCGGATCGTGCCGTTCTGGCTCGCGGTGGTGGTCGCGGTGATCGGCGGGCTCGGGCCGTTCGCGGGATCGATCGGGTTCGTGGTCGCCGAGCGCCGGCGCGAGCGGCCGCGAGCGGCCGCGACGTGAGGTTTCACACCATGCGAACGGGTAGAGTGAAGCCGGCATGGCGGTGAATACGACGGTCCAGGTCGTGATGCCCCCGATGGGGGAGTCGGTCACCGAGGGCACCGTGCTCGAGTGGCACAAGGCGGAGGGCGCGACCGTCGCCGCCGACGAGACCCTCGTCGAGATCTCCACCGACAAGGTCGACGCCGAAGTGCCCGCGCCGGCCGCGGGCACCGTCGTCAAGCTTCACTTCGCCGAGGGTGACACCGTGAACGTCGGCGACGTCCTCGCGGAGATCTCCGCCGACGGCTCCCAGACGCCGCTCGCCACCTCGGTCGGCGACCCCGCCTCCGAGGGCGACTCCGCGACGGGAACCCCTCCTGCCGAAGCCGCGGAAGCCGAGTTCGAGCACACGCGCGGCAACAACGGGAGCGCGGCGAGCACGAGCTCGTCCTCTGCCGAGTCCGACGCTGCCGGGGGGCAGATCGACGTGGTCATGCCGCCCATGGGCGAGTCGGTCTCCGAAGGCACCATCCTCGAGTGGCACAAGGAGGCGGGCGAGTCGATCGAGGCCGACGAGACCCTGGTCGAGATCTCCACCGACAAGGTGGATGCCGAGGTGCCCGCGCCGGCCTCCGGCACCCTGGCCGAGATCCTCGCCGAAGTGGGCGAGACCGTCACCGTCGGGCAGGTGCTCGCGCGCATGAGCGCCAGCGCCCCCCGTGGCGACGGCGCTTCGAGCAACGGCACGCCCGCCCCCACGGTCTCCGCCCCCCCGCGACCCGCGGGGGAGGCCCCGCAGGACGCCCCGAGCGCCGGCAACGGCGACGGCGGCCGCGCCGCGTCCCCGGTCGCGCGCCGTGTCGCCGCGGCCGAGGGAGTGGACCTCGGCCGCGTGCAGGGCAGCGGCCCGGGCGGCCGCATCACCAAGGACGACGTGCTCGCCGCGGCGCGCAACGGCGGCGGTGCGAGCGCCACGGCGCCGAGCCCCGCCCCCGCTCCCACCGCGACCGCGCCCCAGCTGATCAAGGGCGGGGCGGCGATGCTCGCTCGCTACATGGACGAGAGCCGGTCGATCCCCACCGCGACCTCGTTCCGGACGCTCACCGTCACCACCCTCGACGCGCGCCGCAGGCAGCTCAAGGCCGCCGGCAAGAAGGTGTCGTTCACCCACCTCGTCGCCTATGCGATCGCGCGCGCCGCGACCGAGGACCTGCCCGTGATGGCTCACCACTTCGCCGAGCTCGACGGCAAGCCTCATCGCGTCGACGACGGCGCGGTCAACCTCGGCCTCGCCGTCGACGTCGAGAAGAAGGACGGCACCAGGACCCTGATGGTGCCGGTCATCCGCGACGCCGGACGCAAGAGCTTCGCCGAGTTCCTCGACGCCTACAACGCGCTCGTCGAGAAGGCGCGCACGAACGCGCTGACCGCCGACGACCTCACGGGCGGCAACATCTCGCTGACCAACCCCGGCGGCATCGGCACGGTCGCCTCCGTCCCACGGCTGATGGTCGGTCAGGGCACGATCGTCGCCACGGGGTCGATCGCCTACCCCGTAGGGCTCGGCTGCGTCGGGGAGGCGATCGGGGCCGAGAAGGTCATGACGATGACCTCGACCTACGACCACCGGATCATCCAGGGCGCCGAATCCGGCCGCTTCCTCCAGCGCGTCGAAGCGCTGCTGCAGGGCGAGGACGAGTTCTACGCGCGGGCCTTCGCCGACCTCGGGGTGGAGTTGCCCGAGCTGCCGCTCGCCCCCGCCCCCGTCCCCGCCGCGGCCGAGCCTGCGCGCGCCGCCGGCCCCGACGAGAACCTGCTCCAGGCCGTGCAGGCCGCGACCTCGCTGCTCAAGGCGCACCGGACCTTCGGGCACCTCGCCGCTCGACTCGACCCGCTCGACGCGGAGCCCGTCGGCGATCCCGCGCTCGACCCCGTCCCGCTGGGCCTCACGCCCGAGATCATGGCGCAGATCCCCGCCCGGATCCTCCGGATGCACGTCCCCGGGGCCACGCTGGCCGACGCCCTGCCGCACCTGCGCGAGACCTACTGCGGCACGATCGCCTACGAGATCGAGCACATCGCCTCGCACCGCCAGCGCGTGTGGCTGCGTGAGCGGATCGAGTCGGGCACGTTCCGCAAGCCGCTGCGCCAGGACGAGTCGCGCACGCTCCTGCGCCGCCTCACCGAGGTCGACGCGCTCGAGCGGTTCATGCACAAGGCCTACCTCGGTCAGAAGCAGTTCTCGATCGAGGGCCTCGACATGACCGTGCCCATGATCGACGAAACGATCCAGCTCGCCGCCGCCCAGGGGGCGCGCGAGGTCGTGATCGGCATGGCCCACCGCGGGCGCCTGAACGTGCTGGCCCACAACCTGGGGCGCCCCTACGACACGATCTTCGCCGAGTTCGAGGGCGCCTCGACGCTCGAGGCGGTGACCACGATCCCCCAGGGCGGTACGGGCGACGTGAAGTACCACCACGGCGCCGACGGCTCCTACCAGCTCCCCGACGGCGAGTCGGTCATCGTGCGCCTCGAGTCCAACCCGAGCCACCTCGAGTACGTCTCACCCGTGGTGGCGGGCGCGACGCGCGCGGCGCAGACGACGCGGCAGGGTCCCCGCGCGCATCACGACACGAACGCCGCGGTGCCGATCGTCCTGCACGGCGACGCCGCCTTCCCCGGCCAGGGCGTGGTCGCCGAGACCCTGAACCTGCAGGCGATCGACGGCTACCGCGTGGGCGGGACGCTCCACCTCATCCAGAACAACCAGGTCGGCTTCACCACCGACCCCGACGACGCCCGCTCGACGCGCTGGGCCTCCGACCTGGCCAAGGGCTACGACGTCCCGATCATCCACGTCAACGCCGACGACGTGCCCGCGTGCGTGAGCGCCGTGCGCCTGGCCTTCGCCTTCCGCCAGGAGTTCGGGCACGACGTGCTGATCGACCTCATCGGCTACCGCCGCTTCGGCCACAACGAGGCCGACGAGCCGGCCTACACCCAGCCCGAGATGTACCAGAAGATCAAGAAGCACCCTTCGGTGCGCGAGCTCTACGCCCAGCAGCTGATCGGGCAGGGCGCGGTCACCGAGGAAGAGGCGAAGGCGATGAACGACGTGGCGTGGGAGCGCCTCACCCGCGAGCACCAGGACCTGAAGGCCCTCCTCAAGCGCTCCGCGGAACCGCCCGAGCAGCAGACCGGCCAGTACGAGCTCGACCGCACGCCGAGCCCACAGGTGAAGACCGCCGTATCGAGCGAGCGTCTGCGGAGCATCAACGACGAGCTGCTGCGCGTGCCCGAGGACTTCACGGTGCACCCCAAGCTCGCAAAGCAGCTCGATCAGCGACGAGAGGCACTCGGCGCCGAGGGGGGGATCAACTGGGCCCACGCCGAGGCGCTCGCCTTCGCCTCGCTGCTCACCGAGGGCACGCCGATTCGCCTCACCGGGCAGGATGCCGAGCGCGGCACCTTCTCCCAGCGCCACATGGTGCTCCACGACGCCAAGACCGGTCAGGAGTACTGCCCGATCCAGAACCTCCCCGGGGCGCTCGCGCCGATGGAGCTGCACAACTCGCCCCTCTCGGAGATCGCGTGCCTCGGCTTCGAGTACGGCTACTCCCACGAGGGCCCCGAGACGCTCGTGCTCTGGGAGGCGCAGTTCGGCGACTTCGTGAACTCTGCCCAGGTCATCATCGACCAGTTCATCGCCTCGGGACTCGCCAAGTGGGGGCAGACCACGCGCCTCACCCTGCTCCTGCCCCACGGCTACGAGGGCTCGGGCCCCGAGCACTCCTCGGCGCGTCTCGAGCGCGTCCTCCAGCTCGCGGCCGAGGGCAACCTGCGCGTGGCCAATCCGACCACGCCGGCGCAGTACTTCCACCTCCTGCGGCGGCAGGCGCGCATCGCCAAGCAGCGTCCGCTGGTGATGATGACGCCCAAGAGCCTTCTGCGTCTGCCCCAGGCGACCAACCGGATCGAGCACCTCTCCGAGACGCAGTTCTATCCCGTCCTCGGCGAGCCGCGAGTCGACGAAGAGCGGATCACCCGGCTCGTCCTGTGCACGGGGAAGGTCTACTACGACCTCGTCGGCCATCCTGAGCGCGCGGAGCGTCCCGAGGTCGCCGTGGGGCGGATCGAGCTGCTCTACCCCTTCCCCCAGGCGCAGATCCTCGAGCTCGTCAAGCGCTACCCGAATTTGCGCGAGGTCGTGTGGGTGCAGGAGGAGCCGCGCAACATGGGCGCTCGCGCGTTCATGTCGCCGCGCCTCATGCAGATCCTGCCCGAGCCGCTCGCCTTCGGCTACATCGGCCGCCCCGAGCGCGCCAGCCCCGGCGAGGGCTACCCCGCCGCCCACGTGCAGGAGCAGAACCGCATCATCTGCACCGCGCTCGACCTCGAGCGGCCGGTGGCGATGTACCCGGCCAAGCTCCCGGGCGAGCGCTAAGAGCCTAGGCGCGCTTCCAGACCGGAGCGCGCTTCTCGGAGAACGCCTGGGCGCCCTCGCGCGCGTCCTCGGAGCCGAAGACGGGGCCCGCGATCTCGCCCTGGCGCGTCCAGAACTCCTCCTGGGACCAGTCGGGCGACTCGACGAGGATGCGCTTGGTGGCGTCGAGCGCCAGCGGACCGTTGGCGGCGATCTGCGCGGCGAGCGCGAGCGCGTCCTCGACCGCCTGGCCCGGCTCGGAGAGCCGGTTGATGAGGCCGAGCTCGGCGCCGCGCTCGGCGAGCATGGGCTCACCGGTCAGCGCGAGCTCCATGATCAGGTGATACGGGAGGCGGCCGGGGAGGCGCAGCAGCGCTCCGCCCGCGGCCACCAGAGACCTCTTGACCTCCGGGATCCCGAGGCGCGCGCCGCGAGCGGCGACGATCAGGTCGCACGCGAGCGCGATCTCGAAGCCGCCCGCCACCGCAAAGCCCTCGACGGCGGCGATGAGCGGCTTGCGGGGGGGCTGCTGGGCGATCCCCGCGAAGCCGCGGCCCTCGACGTACGGGCTCTCGCCGCGGACGAAGGCCTTCAGGTCCATTCCCGCGCAGAAGCCGCCGCCCGCGCCGGTGAGCACGCCGACCTGCAGCTCCGGCGTGGCGTCGAGCTCCTCCAGGGCCAGGGCCAGGCCGTGGGCCAGCGCGGAGTTCACCGCGTTGCGGGCCTCGGGGCGGTTGAGCGTGATGACGAGCGTCGCGTCGCGGCGCTCGCTGAGGACGGCGGTCTGATCGTCGGACATGGCGGTGAGCGTACCCGAGGCCGCTCAGGCGAACAGCGTGAGCGCCGCCTCGACCTCGCCGCGCAGCACAGCGAGGTCGACCTCCACCCAGTCGAGGCCCCGAGCCTCGGCCAGCACCCGTGCCTGCGGCTTGACCCTCTCGGCGGCGAGCACGCCGCGACAGTCGGCCAGCGCAGGATCGAGCCGGAGGCGCTCGAGGTATCGCGAAAGCTGCTCGACCGCGTCGATCGTGCCGACGCGCTTGATCTCCACCGCGATCCAGGCGTCCTCGCCGTCGCGACACATGAGGTCGACCGGCCCGATGTCGGTCGGCCACTCCCGGCGCACCAGGCGAAAGCCCTCTCCGCACCACTCGGGGGCCGCGGCCAGCGCCTCCTGCAGGTGGGCCTCGACGCCGTCCTTCTCGAGCGCCGCGGCCTCCCCCATGTCGTGAGAGACGTCGGAGAGCACCTCGGAGATGTCGATCTCGAGCCGGTCCTCGGTGCTGCCCGCACGCTTGCTCACGACGATCCGCCGCGGCGGATCGCCCTCCTCCTCGATCGCAGTGGGAGGGGTTATCCAGTTCTGGGGCTTGAAGCCACCCGTGTCGGCATGGACCATCACCGACCCGTCCTGCTTGACCATGACGAGCCGCAGCGCCTCGGGCAGCAGCGCGTTCAGGCGACCGGAGTAGCGGACCTCGCAGCGGGCGACGATGAGGCGCATCGGGGGCGCACCGTAGCGCCGGGTGCGGACCGTCTTCCTACGCCGCGGCGCTGGCGTCGGGCAGCGCCCGCGGCTCGGCCGCGAGCACGCGCTCGCGCAGGTCGCGCACCTCGGCGTCATCCTCGAGGGCGAGCGCGCGCTCGCACGCCGCCAGGCAGTCGCGAGCGCGGTCGGTGCGCGCGAGCGCATGCGCGTAGCGTGACCACGCCGGGGCCGAATCCGGCGCGAGCTTCGTCGCCGCCTCCCCCGCGGAGACCTCGCCGCCCACGTCGCCGACGAGGTGGAAAGCGAGCGCGAGGTCGAGCAGGCCCTCGAGCGAGGCGCCGATGAGGCGGGCGCGCTCGAGGGCGACCAGAGCGCCGGCGCGATCCCCGCGCCGCAGCTTCAGCCGCCCGACCCGCTCCCACGCCGCGGCCTCGCCCGGCTCGCGCTCTGCCGTGCACTCGGCCGAGTCGAGCGCCTGGGAGAGCGACCCCATGTCCTCGTAGATCCGCGCCGCGAAGCGATGGGGCGCCGGGCGCTCGCCCTCCAGCCGCGTCCAGTCGCGCACCGTGCGCGCGGCGGCGGGGAGGTTGCCGCTCTGCCACAGGGCCACGGTGAGCAGGCGCAGCACGACCGGGTTCTCCGGCTCGGCGTCGCGCGCATATATAAGCCGCTTGGCGGCGATCGCCGGCTCGCCCTCGGCCAGCGCGTGCTGGGCGGCCCTGAGGAACCGCTCGACGCGCTCGGCGGCCGGATCGGGCTTGGAGAAGTCGACGAACTGGAGAGAGCCCGCGGGGACGGTGCGCACGCCCACCGAGAACTTGATCCGGGCCCACTGCTGCACGTCCTCGCCGTCGCCCGAGAAGTAGATCCCCGTGACGCTCCCCACGCCCCATTCGGGGTAGGAGAGGCAGCGCGTGTAGCGGTGCACGACCGAGTGGTCGGGCATACGCGACCCGAACGGGTCGTGCTGGGCGCGCTCGGCGGCGTGAGCGCGGGCGTTCTGCTCGGCCTCGTAGGCGCGGCGGCCCTCCTCCTCGCGCGCACGGCGGGCCGCGGCCGCGGAGACCTTGACGGCGTTGCGCGAGACGCTCCCGCCGCGCGATGACTCGGCCAGGCGCTCGAGCTCGTCGGCCGCCTCGTTGATCGCCTGGAGGTGGCGCTCGTGCTCGTGCCGGCGGCCCGGCGGCGCGATGTCCGGATGCCAGCGCTTGGCCATCCGGCGGCGAGCGAGCTGGACCGCGCGCTGGTCGAACGGCGGATCGAGCTCCAGCAGGAGGAGCGACTGCTCAAGATCCAGCACCCGGGCCATGACCCGCTCACGGTAGCGAGGAATCGGGCGCTCGGGAGGCGGCGAGCGCGCCGGGGGGGCCACGCCGCGCGTCTATCCTCGGGGGCGTCGTGTCCTCCCAGTACATCTTCTCCATGCATCGCCTCTCGCGGACCTTCCCGCCCGACAAGAAGGTCCTCGAAGACGTGTCTCTCTCCTTTTACCCGGGAGCCAAGATCGGCGTGCTCGGCTACAACGGCGCGGGCAAGTCGACCGTCCTGCGGATCATGGCCGGGCGCGACGAGGACTACCGCGGCCAGGCCCAGCTCGCGCCGAACGCGACCGTCGGCCTGCTCGAGCAGGAGCCGCATCTCGACGAGGCCAAGGACGTGCGCGGCAACGTGGAGGAGGGGGTGGCCGAGCTGCGCGGCCTGCTCGACCGCTTCAACGAGCTCTCCCTGAACTACTCCGAGGACACGGCGGACGAGTTCGCGCGCCTGCAGGAGGAGATCGACGCGGCCGACGCCTGGAACCTCGACACGATGCTCGACACGGCCATGGACGCCCTGCGCCTGCCGCCCGGCGACTCGCCGGTGACCCACCTCTCCGGTGGTGAGCGCCGCCGCGTCGCCCTCTGCCGCCTGCTGCTGCGCCAGCCCGACCTGCTGCTGCTCGACGAGCCCACTAACCACCTCGACGCCGAGTCGGTCGGCTGGCTCGAGCGCCACCTCCACGACTACACCGGCACGATCGTCGCGGTCACCCACGACCGCTACTTCCTCGACAACGTCGCCGGGTGGATCCTCGAGCTCGACCGCGCCCGCGGGATCCCCTACGAGGGCAACTACTCGGGCTGGCTCGAGCAGAAGCAGAAGCGCCTGGCCCAGGAGGAGCGCCAGGACTCCGCGCGCAAGCGCACGCTCGCGCGGGAGCTCGAGTGGGTGCGGATGAACGCGAGCGCCCGCCGCGCCAAGCCCAAGGCACGGCTGAACGCCTACGAGTCGCTGCTGGCCGAGGAGCGAAACGCCAAGCTCGACCAGGTGCAGATTCACATCCCGCCCGGCCCGCGCCTCGGCGAGCTCGTGGTCGAGGCCGACGGCGTGCGCAAGGGCTTCGGCGAGAAGCTCCTGATCGACGATCTCTCCTTCAAGCTCCCGCGCGGTGGGATCGTCGGCGTGATCGGCCCCAACGGCGCCGGCAAAACCACGCTCGTCAAGATGATCACCGGCCAGGAGGAGCCCGACGCGGGCGCGCTGCGCGTGGGCGAGACCGTCCAGCTCGCCTACGTCGACCAGAGCCGCGACGCGCTCGACCCCGGGAAGACGGTGTGGGAGGAGATCTCCGGGGGCTCGGACCAGATCCAGGTCGGCGAGCGCAAGATGAACTCCCGCGCGTACGTGAGCGGCTTCAACTTCAAGGGCACCGACCAGCAGACCAGGGTCGGCAAGCTCTCGGGCGGGGAGCGCAACCGCGTGCACCTGGCCAAGCTCCTGCGCGAGGGCGGCAACGTGCTCTTGCTCGACGAGCCCACCAACGACCTCGACGTGGACACGCTGCGCGCGCTCGAGGAGGGGCTGCTCGCCTTCCCCGGGTGCGCGATGGTGATCTCCCACGACCGCTGGTTCCTCGACCGCGTCGCCACGCACGTCCTCGCCTTCGAGGGGGACTCGCAGGTCCGCTGGTTCGAGGGGAACTTCGAGGCCTACGAGGCCGCTCGACGCGAGCGCCTGGGCGCCGAGGCCGACCGCCCGCACCGGATCTCCTACAAGAAGCTCGTGCGCGCCTGATGGCCGCGCTCTCCCTCCGCCACTTCACCGATCCCGGCTGTCCGTGGGCGTTCTCGGCGGAGCCGCAGCGCCTCAAGCTGCGCTGGGTCTTCGGGAACCAGCTCGAGTGGGAGACCCGGATGGTGGTGCTCTCCGAGTCGCCGGCGGACTACGAGGACAAGGGCTTCACTCCCGAGAAGCAGGCGAGGGCGATGCGCCAGATGCAGCGTCGCTTCGGCATGCCGATCGACCCGCGGGAGCGGCCGCGGATGGGCGCCACGGCGCCGGCCTGCCGCGCCGTGGTGGCCGCTCGGCGTCACGACCCCGCGCTGGCCGAGGCCCTACTGCGCCGCCTGCGCGTGCGCACCATGGCCGGCGAGCTGCTCGACGAGCCTGCGACGGTGAGCGGCGCCGGCACCGACGCGGGGCTCGACCCCTCTGTCCTGGACCGTTGGCTCGAGGAGCCCGAGGTCGACGCGGAGCTCGCCGAGGACAAGGCGCTCGCGCGCGATCCGGCGCCGGCCGCCCTGGCGCTCGACCACAAGCTCGCGCCGAGCGAGGACGGCGGACGGCGCTACACGTGTCCCTCCCTCGAGATCCGCACCCCGGAAGGGGAGCTGCTCGTCGCGCCCGGCTATCAGCCCTTCGAGTCCTACGACGTCTCCCTGGCGAACCTCGCGCCGGAGCTCGAGCGCCGCCCGTTGCCCGAGTCGGTCGAGGAGGCGCTCGCGTGGGCCGGGGAGCCACTGGCCACCGCCGAGGTCGCGGCGCTCTGCGGGCTCGAGCCGCCCGCCGCGCGCGAGGCGCTCGCCCGCGTCGCCTCCGAGCGCCCGGTTGGTGCTGACGGATGGTGGTCGCTCGCCGAGGCTCCTTCTCTGCGGAGCGCGGCGTGAGCGACGCGCGCGCGGGCGGCCCGGTGCTCGTCACGGGCTGCTCCTCCGGCATCGGCCGAGCCACCGCGCAGCGACTGGCTGGCCGCGGCTTCACCGTCTACGCCACCGCGAGGAAGCCCGAGTCGATCGCCGATCTCGAAGCGGCGGGCTGTCGGCTCCTCGCCCTCGACGTGACCGAGGAGGACTCCATGCGCGCGGCGGTGGCCGCCGTCGAGGAAGCCGAGGGGGCGGTCGGAGCGCTCGTCAACAACGCGGGCTACTCCCAGAGCGGGGCCGTCGAGGAGGTGCCGCTCGACGAGGTGCGCCGCCAGTTCGAGACGAACGTCTTCGGCCTCGTGCGGATGGCGCAGCTCGTGCTGCCCGCCATGCGTGCCCGCCGCTCGGGCCGCATCGTCAACGTCGGCTCGATGGGCGGCAAGCTCACCTTTCCCGGCGGCGGCTTCTACCACGCGACGAAGTACGCGGTGGAGGCGCTGAGCGACGCGCTGCGCTTCGAGGTGCAGGGCTTCGGGATCCAGGTCTCCTTGATCGAACCGGGGCTCATCCGCACGCAGTTCGCCGAGACCGCGGTGAGCAGCGTCGACGGCGCCGGCGACGGCGCCTACGCGCGCTTCAACCGCGCGGTGGCCGCGATGACCGTGGGCGCCTACGAGGGCCCGCTGGCGCGCCTCGGCGGCGGCCCGGAGAGTGTCGCCAAGACGATCGAGCGCGCGCTCACGGCGTCGAGTCCCAAGCCCCGCTATCCCGTCACGCCTTCGGCCCGGCTCATCATGGCCCAGCGCCGGGTCATGCCCGACCGCGTGTGGGACCGCTTCCTGACTACCCAGTACCCGATCCCCGGAAGGGAGGCGACGTGATCCCGCCGATCCATGCTCGCTGCCTGTGTGTCTCCGTCCTCGCCCTCTCGCTCCTCGCCAGCGGTTGCGGCGGCACGAGCGCGAAGGACTTTGCCAAGCAGGGCAACGCCATCTGCACCGACGCCCAGGCCAAGGCGCGCAAGATTCCGCGCGCGAAAGACCTCGCCGGCGTCGCGGAGCAGTCGCGAGCCGCCCTGGGGATACTGGAGGACGGCATCGCCCACTTCCACAAGCTCTCGCGCCGCCCAGCGACAAGAAGGCCGACTTCGACAGCTACCTGAAGCTGGCCGACCAGCAGGTCGGACTCACCCGTCAGCTCTCGGCCGCCGCCACCGCCAAGGACCTGCCGAAGATCCAGCAGCTCGCGACGCAGGGGCAGGCGCAGCAGGCCAAGATCCGCCCGCTGTTCCCGCGCCTCGGCTTCACCGCGTGCGGTAGGACGCGTTAGCTGGCGAGCATCGTCTCCAGGAGCGGGGCGAGGGCCCGCGCGTCGCGCGCGACGGCGTCGGCGTCCGCCAGCTCGCTCTCGGAGAACCGCCCCGTGGCCACCGCCACGCAGCGCACGCCATCGGCGCGGGCGCAGGCGATGTCGCGCGGGGTGTCGCCGATGATCAGCGTGCGCTCACGGGGATGCGAGGCGCCGTCGTGGCCGGCGCGTCGGCGGGCAATCGCCGGCAGGCCCGCTCGGTCCTCGCCGTCGGAGCCGAACGCACCATGGCCGCGCGGGAAGAACCGGCCCAGACCGGCGCGCGCGAGCTTGAGCCGCGCCACCGGCTCGAAGTTGCCCGTGAGCAGCGCGAGCGAGACCCCCGGGCGGTGAGCGAGCTCGACGAGCAGCGCCCCCATCCCCGGCGAAACCGCACTCGAGAGCTCAGGTGGGCAGAGCTCGGCGTAGGCCCGGCACGCCGCCTCGCGCACCGCGGCGCGGCGATCGTCGATCCGCTCGGCGCTCACGCCGTGAGCTAGCAGGATCCCCCGCGCGATCTCGCCGTCGGTGCGCCCGGACGGGTCGAGTCCCCGCAGCGCGCCCGGGTCGCGCACGCCGTGCACCTCGTGGAGGGCCGCGTGGATAGCGTCCCGGTGCGCATCGCTCGCGCGCAGCAGCAACGTGCCGTCGATGTCGAAGAGCAGCAGCACGCCGCGCCGGAGTCGAGCGCTTCAGCGCAGGTAGGAGGCGCCCGGCTCGAGCCGGCGCGCGAACGCGGCGATCAGGCGCGCGCACCCCTCGACGTCGTCGAGCTGCACCATCTCGACCGGGGAGTGCATGTAGCGCAGGGGAACGGAGACCACGGCGGTCGGGATGCCCGCGCGGGTCAGGTGGACCGCGTCGGCGTCCGTGCCCGTGTAGCGCGCGGAGGAGGTGAGGGTGTACGGGATCGCCTCGGCCTCCGCCGCCTCGATCAGCCCGTCGACCACCCGCGGGTGGAGTGTCGAGCCGCGGGAGATGACCGGGCCGGAGCCGAAGGCGTGCTCGCCGAGCTCGTCGGAGTCTACGCCGGGCTGGTCGGTGGCAAAGGTCACGTCGACGACGATGGCCAGGTCGGGTCGCAGGGCGTAGGCGGTGGTGCGCGCCCCGGCGAAGGTGATCTCCTCCTGCGCGGCGGCCACCGCGGCGACGTCGCCCGGGGCGCCGCCGGCCTCGGCCACGAGCCGCGCCGCCTCGTAGGCGACGAAGCACCCGAGCCGGTTGTCCATCGAGCGCGAGACGACGCGGCGACCGAGGAGCTCGAGCGGCTCGCCGGCGATCACGCCGACGTCGCCGATGCGCACGAGCGAGCGGGCCTCCTCTCCGTCCTTGGCACCGATGTCGACATGAAGATCCTTGAGCTCGGGGACGCGCTTGCGGTCCTCCTCCTTGAGCAGGTGGATCGGCTTCTTGCCCACCACGCCCGGCACGGGGCCGTCACGTCCGGCGAGCACCACGCGCTGGCCGATGAGGATCGTCGGGTCCCACCCGCCGACGCCGATGAAGCGCAGGTAGCCCTTCTCGTCGACGTGGGAGACCATGATCCCGATCTCGTCGATGTGCCCGAGCACGGCGAGGAGCGGGCCGTCGCCCGTGCCCTTCACGCGCGCTACCGAGGAGCCCACGGTGTCGTGGGAGACCTCCGCGAACGCGCCGGCGGCCTCGCGCCACGCCGCCGCGGCCGAGGCCTCGTAACCCGAGGGACCGGGAGCGGTCAGGAGCTCGTGCAGGACGTCGGGAACGGGCACGCGGGGTGCGAGGGTAGCGGCGCGGCGGCCGGCGCTCAGGCGCTCTGCTTCTCGGCCAGGAGCTGGCGGAGCACGAACTGCAGGATCCCGCCGTGGCGGAAGTACTCCTGCTCCTTGGGAGTGTCGATCCGCACCCTGACGGTGAACTCCGTCTCGTCGGCCTTGACCGTGACCTCGCGCGGGATCCCCTCCTCTCCACCGAGCCCGGCGATCGAGAGCTCCTCCTCGCCGCTCAGCCCGAGCGACTCGACGGAATCGCCCTCGGAGAACTGGAGGGGCAGGACGCCCATCCCGACCAGGTTCGAGCGATGGATGCGCTCGAAGCTCTGCGCGATCACCGCCCTGACGCCGAGCAGGTTCGTTCCCTTGGCCGCCCAGTCGCGCGAGGAGCCCGAGCCGTACTCCTTGCCCGCGAGCACCACGAGCGGCGTTTCCTCCTCCGCGTACTTCATCGCCGCGTCGTAGATCGGCATCTCCTCCCCGCCGGGCTGCATCCGGGTGACCCCGCCCTCCGTGCCCGGCGCGAGCAGGTTGCGCAGGCGGATGTTGGCGAAGGTGCCGCGCAGCATCACCTCGTGGTTGCCGCGGCGCGAGCCGTAGGAGTTGAAGTCCTTGGGCTTGACGCCGTGCTCCTGCAGGTAGACGCCCGCGGGGGAGTCCTTCTTGATCGCCCCGGCCGGAGAGATGTGATCGGTGGTCACCGAGTCGCCGAGCAGCGCCAGCACGCGCGCGCCCTCGATGTCCTCGAGCGGAGCGGGCTCCTCGGGCATGTCGACGAAGTACGGCGGATGGCGCACGTAGGTCGAGTCCGCGTCCCACTCGAAGCGCTCGCCCTCGGGCACGTCGAGCCCGTTCCAACGCTCGTCGCCCTCGAAGACCTCGGCGTAGGAGTCCTTGAACATCTCCGAGCGCACCGCCTCCTCGATGGTACGGCCGACCTCCTCCTCCGAGGGCCAGATGTCCTTGAGGAAGACCTCCTTGCCCTCCTCGTCCTCGCCGAGGGGCTCGTCGTAGAGGTCGATGTCCAGGGTGCCCGCCAGGGCGTAGGCGACGACGAGCGGCGGGGAGGCGAGGTAGTTCATCTTCACGTCGGGGTTGATGCGCCCCTCGAAGTTGCGGTTGCCCGAGAGCACGGAGCACACCGCGAGGTCCTCGGCCTGCACCGCGTCGGAGATCTCCTCGGGCAGCGGACCCGAGTTGCCGATGCACGTCGTGCAGCCGTAGCCGACGAGGTGAAAGCCGAGCGCCTCGAGCGGCTCGGTCAGCTTCGCCCGCTCGAGGTACTCCGTGACCACCTTGGATCCGGGGGCGAGCGAGGTCTTGACCCAGGGCTTGGAGCGCAGGCCCTTCTGCACCGCGTTGCGCGCGAGCAGTCCGGCGCCGAGCATGACCGAAGGGTTCGAGGTGTTCGTGCAGCTCGTGATCGCGGCGATCACCACGTGGCCGTGGTCGAGCTCGACCTGGGTGCCGTCGGCGAGCGTGACCTGGGCGGTCGTGCTCACCCGCTCGGCGACCTGGGCGCCGCCGGTGCCCGAGCCCGCGTCGCGCTCGCCGCCGTCCTCGTCCGCGTCGGGGGCCATCGTCGCCGGTGCGTCGCTCGAGGGAAAGGACTCCGCCGAGCCCTCGTCCTCCTCGGTCTCCTCCGAGTCCTCGCCGATCAGGCCCTCGAGCGCCATCCGGAACGATGCCTTGGACTCCGTCAGCGAGACCCGGTCCTGTGGGCGCTTGGGACCGGCGAGGCTCGGCACCACCTCGCTCAGGTCGAGCTCGAGCGACTCGGAGTAGGTCGGCTCCTCCGAGCTCTCGTCGTGGAAGATCCCCTGCTCGCGCGCGTAGGCCTCGACGAGCTCGATCTGCTCCTGGGGCCGCCCGGAGAACTCGAGGTAGCGCAGGGTCTCCGCGTCGACGGGGAAGATCGCGCACGTCGAGCCGAACTCGGGCGACATGTTGCCGATCGTCGCGCGGTCGGCTAGGGGAAGGTTGGCCAGGCCCTCGCCGTGGAACTCGACGAACTTGCCGACCACCCCGTGCTCGCGAAGCATCTGGGTCACGGTGAGAACGAGGTCGGTCGCGGTCGCGCCCTCGGGCAGCTCACCCGTGAGCCGGAAGCCGACGACCTGCGGGATCAGCATCGACATCGGCTGGCCGAGCATCGCCGCCTCGGCCTCGATGCCGCCGACGCCCCAGCCGAGCACGCCCAGGCCGTTGATCATCGTCGTGTGGGAGTCCGTGCCCACGAGCGTGTCGGGGTAGGCCTGGGTGACTCCGTCTTCCGCCTCCCGGGTGAAGACCACGCGCGCGAGGTACTCGAGGTTGACCTGATGGACGATCCCGGTGTCGGGCGGCACGACGGAGAAGTCGTCGAAGGCGCCCTGGCCCCAGCGCAGAAAGGCGTAGCGCTCCTGGTTGCGCTCGAACTCGAGGTCGGCGTTCTTCTGGAAGGCGTCGCGGGAGCCGAAGGCGTCGACCTGCACGGAGTGATCGATCACGAGCTCGGCGGGAACGAGCGGGTTGATCCTCGCCGGCTCGCCGCCCATCTCCGCCATCGCGTCGCGCATCGCCGCGAGGTCGACGATCGCCGGGACGCCGGTGAAGTCCTGCATGATCACGCGCGCGGGCGAGAAGGCGATCTCCTCGCTCGGTTCGTCCTTGGCGTTCCAGCGCGCGAGCGCCTCGATGTCCTCCTTGGTGACCGACTCGCCGTCCTCGTTGCGGAGCATGTTCTCGAGTAGGACCTTGAGCGAGAACGGCAACCGGGCGACGTCGTACTTGGCCTGGAGCGCGTCGAGCCGGAAGATCTCGAGCTCGCGCTCCCCGACCTCGAGCGTGGCTTGGGCATCGAAGCTGTTCAGGGACATGGGGCGCTCCTTGAGGCGGTCGGGAGGAGTCGGGGCGATTCTTTCCCGAGTCTCGCAGGGCCAACCGCCCGTGCCGATCTCGGCTACTAGCGCAGCGCGCGCTCCACGGCGGCGCGGAACTCTCCGACGCCCACGGCTCCCTCGAGCCGCGCGGCCACGCGGCCGGAGCGGTCGAAGGTGAAGATCCACGGCTCGCTCTGGAGATGAAACGCGCGCAGCGGCGCGCGGAGCCCCTTCGAGACCTGGTTCTGGGCGTAGACCTCCTGGTGGATGAACTCCGCTCGGCCGGCGAACTCGTGTTGGAGCTCGAGCGCGATGTCGGTGACCGGTCCGCACACCCGCGACTGGCACAGCGCGGGCGTCGAGAAGACGAGGACGACAGGCTTTCGTCCGACGACGTCCTTGAACGAGACGCGGCTCATGGCATCGGGCGGCGTGCGGGTGGTGAGCAGCCGCACGTTCCCATGGACCGACGCGCGGGTGTCGGTCGCGACGTCCGGCGCCCGGCTTCCCGGTGCCGGGATCGGAGAGGAGGCGCGGACGGGAATCACCGCGGTGCCGCCGACGAGCCGCCCGTCCATCCGGCTGAGCACGAGCGCGATGTAGCGCCCGGGGCGCGAGACCGGCACGTCGGTGGCGAAGATCGCCGCGATGTCGGCCGGATCGGGGTTCGCGCTCCGAAATGCGGGCGCCACGCCGACGGGTTGCGCCGGCGCGAGGAACGGCCCTTCGGCCGGCTGGTTCAGTGCGGGAGCGACGTAGACCGCGCTCGCGGGATAGACCGGCTTGCCGTCGGCCCCGATCAGGGCAAACGCCACCCGCTGGCGGCCGGGCACGTAGGTTCCGCTGGCCAGCCCCACCTGTGGTCCGGCCTTCGCGCCCTGGGCGATCTGGGCGAGGGTGCGGCCCCGGGCGGCCGGGAAGGCGGAGGGGCCGGGGCGCTCGGCGGCGGCGAGGTTGGGGCCTCCCGAGCCCGCCTTCGCCGCCGGCGCGGCGGACTTGGCGCACCCGGCGGCAGGCAGGACCGCGAGCGCGACGAGGGTGACCAGGAGCGGGTCGCGGGCGCGCATGAGCAGCCCATCATGACGCGGTGCCTAACGGTCGGCTCAACGCGGTGAGGCGCGCCGGGCCCGGATCACGTATCGTCTGCCGCATGCGGCGTTTTACGACCGCCCTGATCCTCGCGCTGCTCGCCGGCGTGGCGCTCGCGAGCAGCGCCCAGGCGCACGAGGAGCGCGCCTCCACCTGGCCTACCTATCCCGGCTCGGTGCCCCAGTTCCGCTCCTCCGGCCGGAGCGAGGTGGTGTGCAAGCCCGATTCGCGCGTCCGCATCTTGCACAAGACCCACGGCGCCACCCGGCGCCTCACCTCCGCCTGCTCAAGCGCTGCCGCTTCCGCGACATCCAGCGCGCGGTCAACCTCGCCCGCAACGGCACCCGCATCCTCATCCTGCCCGGGGTCTACAAGGAGCTCCCGAGCCGGCGCAAGCCCCTGGACGATCGCGCTGCGCTTCGATGACAGCTCAGACCGCGGACGCGACCGCCGTGCCCAGCTATGACTACCAGCTGCACTGCCCCAACGCCAGGAACCTCATCGCGATCGTGGGCGACACGAACGGCGATCGCCGCTGCGATCGCCACTGCCACCTCCAGATCACCGGGACGGCCCGGCCGCGCGACGTCGTCATCGAGGGCGACGGCAAGAAGCTGAACGTGATCCGTGCGGATCGCGCCGACGGCATCTACCTCGGCAACTTCACCGTCGAGTACTCGGACTTCAACAACATCTACGTCCTCGAGACCAACGGCTTTCACTTCAACCACATCGTCACCCGCTGGAGTCGCGAGTACGGCATCCTCTCGTTCACCTCCGAGGCGGGACTCTACGAGCACGTCGACGCCTACGGGGCGGGCGACTCCGGCGTCTACCCGGGCTCGGGTCCGCAGGGCCGGCCCAGCGAGCAGGGGTGCCAGACGCCCGATCAGCGCCGTACGCACACCTACGGCATCGAGATCCGCAACGTCGACTCCCACGACAACAACCTCGGCTACTCGGGCACCTCGGGTGACTCGGTCTACTCGCACGACAACCGCTTCCATCACAACGCGACCGGCATCGCCACGGACTCCTTCGCCGCCGGGCACCCGGGCGCTCCGGAGCACTGCTCGGAGTGGCGCCACAACTACATCTACTCCAACAACTTCCAGATCTTCTCGCCCCAGCACCGGGCGTACTGCCGCAAGCCCAAGTCCGAGCGCTCGCTCAAGGTCGTCTGCTCCTCCTTCCAGGTGCCGCTCGGCACCGGCGCGCTGATCGCGGGCGGCAACGGGAACATCGTGCGCGACAACTACGTCTACGACAACTGGCGCTCGGGGTGGCGGCTGTTCTACGTGCCCGCCACCTTCCGCGGAGAGAACGACCCGGCCAAGCAGACCGACACCTCCAACGACAACACGTTCGCGGACAACCGCATGGGGGTCTCGCCGGGCGGACGTGTGCTGCCCAACGGCAGCGGCAGCGGCCGCGGGGACTTCTGGTGGGACGGTGAGGGTCACGGCAACTGCTGGACCGGCAACCAGGCCGCGCCGGGCCGCTCGATCACGAGCGAGCCCGCGAGCCTCCCCACGGACTGCGGCGGCGCCCTCTTCACGCCCGGCGATCCGATTCGCATCTCGAGCCAGGCCACCTGCGCGGAATGGGATCCCTCGCAAGATCCCCCGCCCGGCTGCGACTGGGCCGAGCTTCCGCCGCGACCCCGTTGAGGCTCGCGCCGAGGGTCGTCGCCGCGTTCGGCGCAACCGCTCTGGCGCTCGGCCCGGTGGGATGCGACGGTACCTCCAGCGCGTTGAGCTGGACCCGGCCGCCGCTCCTCTTCATCGCGCCCGGCCTGCCCGGCGACCGGATCCTGACCGGGCGGGCGCGCAACCTCTCGGGGCGTCGGCTTGAGCTGACGCGAGCCGACTTCATCGCGCGGTCGGCCGACGGGCGGCGAGTGCCGGCCCACGTCGTGCTGCTCTCGGGCTTCACCCACCGCCTTCCTCCCTACAACCGCGACGACCCGACCTCCCGCTCGATCGAGGAGCGCACCGGGGCCCGGGCCGTCCTCGCTCCGGGGGCCGCGACTCCGGTGACCGTCTCGTGGCATCAGCCGCCCGGCGCGCCGGCGCCCGTGCGCGTCGAGGTGCGGGGCGCGGCCCTGGCCGTCCCCGCCGACGCGCGCCGAGGCTGATCGCCCGCACGGCCGAGCTCGAAGCGTCGCCCCGAAGCCGTCGCGTGGGCCGCCTGCGGGGGTTGACGGTGGCCCCGCGGCGCTCAGCCGTCACACTGCTTTCCATGAGCGAGCGAGAGACCCATCAGGACGAGCAGCATGAGATCACCCGCCGCACGCTGATCGGCGGCGCGGCCGCCGTCGGCGCGGCGGCGGCCCTGCCCACCAGCGCCGAGGCGCGTGCACCGCGCCGGCGCTCGCGGCGCACGGGCGGCGCCCGCGCCGACGTCGTCGTGGTCGGTGCCGGGCTCGCGGGATTGACTGCGGCGCGGGAGCTCGTGCGCCGCGGGCGCTCGGTGATAGTGCTCGAGGCGCGCAACCGCGTCGGCGGGCGCACGCTCAACCACCACTTCCGCAGCGGCGGCAAGGACAAGGTCATCGAGGTCGGCGGCCAGTGGGTCGGCCCGACGCAGGACCACATCGTCCGCCTGGGCAAGGACATGGGCGTCGGGACCTTCAAGACCTACAACGAGGGTCAGTACATCTATCACCAGAACGGCATGAACTCGCCGTACTCGCCGAACGGCCCGCTCGGCGCGGTGCCGCCCGACTACACCGGTGCCGCCGACGCCGAGCAGGCGCTCATCAAGCTCGACCGGATGGCGGCGCAGATCAACATCGACGCGCCGTACGAGAGTCCGAGCGCGCAGGACTACGACTCCCAGACGTTCGAGACCTGGAAGCAGAACAACACGACTACAGCGGGCGGCAGGACGCTGCTCGACCTGGGGATCGAGTCGGTGTTCGCCGCCGAGCCGCGCGACATCTCGCTGTTGTGGGTCCTCTTCTACATTCGGGCCGCAGGCAACGAGCAGAACGTCGGCACCTTCGAACGGCTGATCAACACCGCGGGAGGGGCGCAGGAGAGCCGCTTCCTCGGCGGCTCGCAGCTCGTCTCCCAGCGCCTCGCCCACCGCCTCGGTCGCCGGGTGCACCTGAGCACCCCGGTGCGCCGCATCGTGCAGAGCCGCGGCGGTGTGACCGTGGTCTCCGACAAGCTGACCGTGCGCGCCAAGCAGGTGATCGTCACCGGGCCGCCGGCCCTCACCGCGACGATCGACTACGAGCCCGCGCTGCCCGCTGAGCGCGCGCAGCTCACCCAGCGCTTCCCGCAGGGGACCGTCATCAAGTGCGAGGCGTTCTACGACCACCCCTTCTGGCGTGACGACGGCCTCGCCGGTCAGGCCACGAGCGACACGGGTTCCCGTGAAGATCACCTTCGACAACTCGCCGCCCGACGGCCGGCCGGGGGTGCTGCTCGGCTTCATCGAGGGCCAGGAGGCCCGCGTGGCCGGACGGCAGAGCGCGCGCGATCGGCGCGCCGCGGTGCTTCAGAGCTTCGCGCGCTACTACGGCGAGAAGGCGTTGCGGCCCACGGGCTACGTCGAGATGAACTGGTCCACCGAGCAGTGGACCCGCGGCTGCTACGGCGGGTTCACGCCGCCCGGCGTGCTGCTCGACTACGGGCCCGCGATCCGCGCGCCGATCGGACGCATTCACTGGGCCGGCTCGGAGACCGCGACGTTCTGGGTCGGCTACATGGACGGCGCGGTGCGCTCGGGCGAGCGGGCCGCGCGCGAGGTCCTGCGCTCGCTATGAGCGGGGTCTAACCGGGAGAGGCTTGACGGCGCCGCTTCCTGGGTACTGCGCTCTGAGGGGTAACCAAGGGGAGGGAGATGGTCTTCCTCGTCGAATGCAGTGCCTGTAAAGCAACCACGGTTGGGAGATCGATGATCGCTCTGGGCCTCATCCTGCTCATCATCGGGCTCGTTGTAAAGAGCCTGCATATCCTGTTCATCATCGGCATCATCCTGCTGGTGGTCGGCCTGATCCTCGCCGCGCTCGGCATGATGGGCCGCGCGGTCGGCGGCCGGCGACACTACTTCTGAGCGCCACACGTTCGACCTGAGTCTTGAGACGGCGGGGCCTGTAGGCCCCGCCGTCTTTCGTTCGCCGGCCATGTGAAGAGCCGGTGACGAACCGTCGCATCGGGAGGGTCGGTGCTCTACCTTCCTGCGGGTGCGCCGCCCCGTGCTCGTCCTCCTCGTGCTACTCGCCGCGGTTCTGCCCGCCGGCGGCGCCGCTGCCGCCACGCCGCCTCCGGTCAAGCACGTCTTCGTCGTCGTGCTCGAGAACAAGGACCAGGCCAAGACCTTCGCCGCCGACTCCCCGGCGCCTTACCTTGCGCATACGCTGCGTCGGCGCGGGCAGTACCTGCCCAACTACTTCGGCGTCACCCACTTCAGCCTCGGCAACTACATCGCGATGGTGAGCGGCCAGGGGTCCAATCCGCAGACCCAGGCCGACTGCCAGGTCTTCACCGACTTCGTGGGCGGTACGACCGTATCCGACGGGCAGGCGATGGGCTCGGGCTGCGTCTACCCCTCCTCGGTCAAGACGGTGGCCGACCAGCTCGACGAGCGCGGCCTGGGCTGGAAGGGCTACATGGAGGACATGGGCAACGACCCGACGCGCGAGCCCGCCACCTGCGGGCACCCGGCCGTCGGCACCCAGGACAAGACGCAGACCGCGAAGAAGGGCGACCAGTACGCGGCACGGCACAACCCGTTCGTCTACTTCCACTCGATCATCGACCGGCCCGCCTGCGCGGCGAACGACGTGCCGCTAACGCGGCTCGAGGGCGACCTTGCCGCCAACCGGGTCGGCGCCTTCACCTTCTTCACGCCGAACCTGTGCCACGACGGGCACGACACGCCGTGCGTGAACGGCGAGCCCGGCGGTCTGAAGAGCCCGGACGCCTTCCTGCGGACCTTGATACCGAAGATCACGGCCTCGCGCGCCTACCGCGACCGCGGGATGATCATCGTCACCTTCGACGAGTCCGAGAGCGGGGCCGAGGCCTGCTGCAACGAGCCGCAGTTCCCCAACACGGCGAACAACGGCGGCTCTTCGACCGGTCGAGGGGGCGGCAGGGTCGGAGCGGTGATCCTCTCTTCGTTCGTCAAGCCGGGCAGCGTCAACCCCACGCCCTACAACCACTTCGCGCTGCTGCGCAGCGTGGAGGACATCTTCGGGCTCCCCCACCTCGGCTATGCGGCGCGGGCGGACCTCAAGCCCTTCGGCTCCGACGTCTACAACGCGCCGTCGTGCGCGGAGACGCGGGGGCTCCCCGTCGCGCACCGTGGCCGCTACCGGCGCGGGGCGCTCATCCTCTCCGCGCGCGTTTCGGGTCGGACGCTCACCGTGCGCATGCGCCACTCGGCGCGTCTCGGCGCCCTCCTTCGCCGTCGCGAGGTGCTCGGTCCGCGCCCGGTCCGGCCGTGCCGCACCTACCGCTTCCGCCTGCCCGCGGGGCACGGTAGGCTCGATCTCCGCGCTCGCCGCGGCGCCCTAGAGCGCCGGGTGATCCGCTTCTAGCCATGCTCCGCCGCCTCGCATTCACCCTGCTCGCGCTGCTCGTGGTCGGCGTCAGCGCCGCCCTCGCCGCGAGCTCCCGGCCGGGCGAGGTCGGACCGAAGACCCGGCTGCAGAACAACGGCCGCCTGCTCACCCACGCCCGGGGCGCACTGGTGGCCCTGGGCAACTTCCCGACCGGGGGGGCGCTCACCTCCGACGGTCGCTTCTACTGGACCGTCTCCACCGGCCGCGGGTTCAACGACGTGCGCATCGTCTCGACGGGGCGCCGGCGCGTCGTGCAGGTCATCCCCGTGCCCGGTGCCTCGGGCGGCATCGCGATCGACTCGCGCCACTCCGTCGCCTACGTCTCCGGCGTGGCCGACTCCAAGCACCTCGACCAGCAGCGGCGCGCGCTCTCGGGTCGGGAGGGCGACAACGTTCGCGTCTACCGCTACAACCGTCGCTCGGGGCGCGCGCGCTTCGCCGGCCTCCTGCCCGTGCCGGCGCCCGCCGGCACCGCCAAGCCCCAGGGCCTCTCGGACAACGCCGACGTCGTCTCGTGGCCCGACCGGCTTGCCGTCGCCCCGAACGGGCGCACTCTCCTCGTCCCGCTGAACCTGGCCGACCAGGCCGCGATCGTCGACGTGCGCTCCAAGCGGGTGCGCTACGTGCCGACCGGGCGCTTCCCCTACGGCGCGGCGATCACCCGCGACGGGAGGACGGGCCTCGTCTCGAACGAGGTGCCGGGCACGGTCTCGGTGATCGACCTGCGCTCGGGAAGCAAGGTCAAGGACCTGCAGGTCGGCGGCCACCTCTCCCATCCGGAGGGCATCGCCGTGGACCCGCGCGCCCCCCGTGCCTACGTGACGATCGCCAACTCCGACCTCGTGGCGGTCATCGACACCCGGCGCCGGACGGTCGCGCGCACGCTGTCCGTGGCCCGTCCCGAAGGCGCGGGCACCTCGCCCGTCGCGGCCACGACGACCCCGGACGGCAGCCAGCTCCTCGTCGCGGAGTCGGGCGCCGACGAGATCGCTGCCTTCACGCTGCCGGTGCGGGCCCGCCGCGGCCATCGCGCGCCGCGCCCCTACCGGCTCATCGGACGCATCCCCACCGCGGCGTATCCGGCCGATCTGGCGGTCGACCGCTCGCGCCGGGAGTGCACGCGTCGCCGCCACTGTCGCCGCACCGCGGCCCGGCTGCTCTACGTCTCGGGCAAGGGCGTCGGCGTGGGGCCCAACCGCCATGGCTCGACGCCGTTCGCGACGAACGACGACAACGCGAACTCCTTCCAGTACCTCCCGCTGCTCGTGCGCGGCGCCGCCGGCATCCTGCGCCTGCCGAGCTCGCGCGCCATCGCCCGCCTCACCCCTTCGGCGTTGGCCCAGCTACACCCGTCCAACGCCCAGCGCGCGCCGGCCGGCACCCCGCTGCGCGCCGGTGGCCCGATCAAGCACGTCTTCTACATCGTGCGCGAGAACCGCACCTACGACCAGGTGCTGGGCGACGACGGGCGCGGCAACGGCGATCCCTCTCTGACCCTGTTCGGGCGCACGAACACCCCGAACATCCACGCGCTCGTGCAGCGCTTCCCGCTCCTCGACCACGTCTTCGCCAACTCGGAGGCCTCGATCGACGGTCACTTCGTGACAAGCGCGGCCAAGGTCTCGGACTACGTCCACAAGAGCTGGTTCCAGAACTACGCGGGGCGCAAGCGCCCCTACGACTTCATCGACGCGGTGAGCTGGCCGCAGAACCGGTTCCTCTTCGACCAGGCCCAGCGCCAGAACATCTCCTACTTCAACTACGGCGAGGCGATCGCCGGCACGGTGCCCTCGCTGCCCGGAGTGGCGCAGACCACCGATCGCGACCGCGACGCCGCCGACACGGCTCAAGTGCAGCAGAAGTTCTCCAACTCCGACATCCAGCCGCCGGCGGGGTGCTATCCGAACGACGCCTCGATCGGCACCGACGCGATCGTCGCCAACACAGAAACCTACGACTCCTCGCTGCCGCTCGGAGCGCCACCTAACGCCGAGTCGCGCTTCTCCTGCTTCCAGCGACGCTTCAGCGCCCAGAACGCATCCGGCACCGTGCCCTCGTTCAACTACCTCGTGCTCCCCAACGACCACACGAACGGCACGACGCCCGGTCGGCGCACGCCGCGCGCCATGGTCGCCGAGAACGACTACGCCCTGGGCCAGATCGTCGATGAGATCTCCCACTCCTCGGTGTGGAAGTCCTCGGCGATCTTCGTGGTCGAGGACGACTCGCAGGACGGCTCGGACCACATCGACGCCCACCGCACCGTGGGCGCGGTCATCTCGCCCTTCGCGAAGTCCGGAGCGGTCATCCACACCCGCTACGACCAGCTCTCGCTCATCCGCTCGCTCGAGCTGATCCTCGGGATGAAGCCGCTCGGGCTCTTCGACAACCTGGCCACCCCGATGTACGACGCGTTCAACCCGACCCCGAGCAACGACGCGCCCTACAGCGCCCTGTCCCCGAACTTCGACCTCGTCGAGCGCAACCGCCCGGCCGCACCCGGCGCCAAGGTCTCGCGCTCGTTCAACCTTCAACAGCCCGACCACATCCCGCAGCGCACGCTCGACCGGCTGCTCTGGCAGTCCGTGCACGGTGCGCACTCCCAGCCCCCGCCGCCGGGACCGAACGCGACGCCCGAGCGCTGATCATCCCGGCCGTCGGCGCGCCGCCCTCGCGCGCAGGCTAGGTTTGTCGAACATGTCCAGGCGCACGCTCATAGTCGCGACCGTCGTCCTGCTCTGCGTCGCGGCCGGGAGCGCGCTGGCGCTCGGCAGCGGCAACGGGCGGCCGCGCCTCCCGGCTCACCGGCCGGTGCTCGCTCGCGTGCCTCACCACGTCGCCGTGGCGCAGGCGCCCGCGCTGGCGCCGCACCCGCGCGCGGTCGAGCCGGTCGCGGGCATGGGCGGCCCCGCCCCGGTCGATTCTTCCTCCTCCTCTGCCGGCGGCTCGGCGGCCGGTGGCGGTCCAAGCGGGTCGCGCGCCTCACCTGCCCCGTCGCAGCCCTCCAACGCCCAGTACCGGGCGCTCAGCCAGGAGAGCACGTTCTCCGATCTCCGTATCCAGATCGGCGAGGCCAGCGCCCAGTTCGTCGCCGGCGCCGGCGGGCTCGTCTTTCCCATCCAACCCGTTTCGATCGCCTCCCCGCCGTCCACATGGTCGCTCGACCAGGGCGTCGACATCTCCACGCAGGGCCGCGCGTGCGGGCCCGGCGGGGTGGAGGTCGCGATGACCGACGGACGGATCGTCCAGGAGGGGATCTCGGGCTTCGGACCCGCCGCGCCGGTGCTGCAGGTTTCCTCCGGGCCGCTCGCCGGGCGCTTCATCTACTATGGGCACGCGCTCCCCGCCCTCGTGCCCGTGGGCGCAGTCGTGCGCGCCGGCCAGCCGATCGCGGAGGTCGGCTGCGGGCGGGTGGGGCTCTCCTCCGGTCCGCACCTCGAGATCGGAGTGAGCGTCAAGGGCGGCCCGACCTGCTGCCCCGGCGGCGCGCAGACCGCTCCGGCGATGGAGCGGCTGCTGCTGAGCGTCTACGGTCGGCGGCGCTAGCCGGGCGCCTCCCAAGCCGAAGGCTCTCCCTACGCCGCCTCGATCCGGTCGTTCCGCGCCGCTCTGCGACGGATGAGCCAGTGCACCAGGAGTGGCAGTAGCGAGGCGCCGAGGATGCCGAGGGTGATGAGGAGAGCGTGGTGGTTGACATCGAACAGACCGCCGAGCAGGTAGCCGCTCGTCGCGACGACCACGGCCCACGCGAGCGCCCCGACGAGGTTGAACGCGGCGAACGTCGCGATCGGCATCGCCGCGACTCCGGCCGCCGGGCTGGAGAGCGTGCGCACGAACGGGACGAAACGGGCGATCACGATCGTGCGCGACCCGAAGCGCCGGAAGTATTCGTGCGTTCGCTCCAGATGACGGCGCTTGTAGATTCGCCCGTCCGGGCGCTCGAGAAGCCGCGCGCCCATCACCCGGCCCAGAACGTATCCGGCCTGGCCGCCAGCGATGGCGCCGACCGCCGCCGCCGCGATCACGAACCCCAGCTCGGGGTGAGGTTGGCTCGGACGGCTGACGTGGCTGTAGGCGCCGGCGAGGATGGTGAGCGTCTCGCCGGGGAGCACGAGCCCGAGGACGAGCCCGGTCTCCAGGAACAGGATCACTCCGATCCCGATCACGCCGTAGACGGCGAGGAGGTGCGGCGCGCTCAGCACGAGTTTCAGCCGGCGGACTGCGAAGCGCGGATCAGGCGACCCTACACAGCGGAAGCGGGGCGGAGCGAGTCCCACTTGGGGCAACTCCGTGGCAACCGACAGACGGCACCACGATGGCGGTGCCGAAAGAGACGGGAGCGACGGGACTCGAACCCGCGACCTCCGGCGTGACAGGCCGCGCACCCCCCGACGACTCGCGAAGACGGACGACTACGAACCCCGCTCGTGGACACGGTACACGGGCGATCCGGCGGCGAAGTTGCCGATGGCGAGAGGGACCGCGTTCGCAACGTCTAGGCCACAACCGGGCCAGAGCAACACTAAGGAGAAAGACGACCGATGAATCCGACCGTAAACCCAGACGAGGCCGCCCGCGAACTCACGTCGCTCTGGCAGCTAGTGATTCAGCGGCTCGGCGATGGGGCGGCGCACGGCGCCGGCCACGTCACGTTCGAGATCACGCCCAAGGGCGTCCCGATGGTCTCTGTGCGCGACGTTCGCTACTTCCGCGACGGGGAGCTGCTCGTCGCTGCCCGTGAGCGCGGTGGCCGCGTTGAGTACGTGCTGCTCGACGAGGATGGCGACAGCGAGGCGATCGCGACGCCGGGGAATGATCCCGGGCTGAACTAGGGGTCCGCTGGCGGTGCCGGACCCTGTTCGGCGACACCGTCGACTGGGCGTTTTTTTGAGAGGCACGCCCCGCGGTTTCCGTTTCTCTCCCCGAGTTGCCGAAAGTCGCCCGTAGCGATCGAGGGGCCATTCTTTAAGAGCGCGTTCGAGAGGCGACCGTTCCCCGGTTCTTCGCGAGAAAAACCCGGTTTTAGATCCGTTCTGACCTCTAGAAACCCAAAGATGCCGAAAGTTGCCGACTTTGCCCGACTTGCCTGATCATGAGGCTCGACTCGTCCGATTGGGTCTTTGAAGCCTTTTGGCCGCCGGTCGATCGCGGCGCCGCCGGTCGATCGGGTAGCGTTCAAAATGCCCCAGGCAGGTGGCCGGTTGGAAGAGCTCGTTAGCTCCGGTCGCAGCGCAGTAGAAGCCACGAGTTGGGGCGTAGTACCTCGGTTCGGCGCGCTCGCGCGTCTTGGCGCGCTGAGCGCGCCGCTGAGGTCCCGTCGATACATGGCGACCTCCCTCCTGGGGGGTCGAGCTTTGACGGCGGGGGTCCACTCTGACCCCCGCGCCCGCGGGGAAGAAGGAGGTTCCCCCCATGTTCAGATCTAAGGACCGCCACGAGCTGGCGGAGCTCCGCGAGCAGCGCGGAGCGCTTGTCGATCTCATGCGTGCGCTGATAACGCGCGCCGAGTCCGAGAAGCGCGACATGACCCAGCGCGAGGACGACGAGTTCAGTACTTGGGAGCGTCGCGGCCGGTCCATTGAGCGCGAGATTGACCGGCTCGAGCGCGAGCAGGACGGCCGCCGCGCGCCCGGCTGGGTGACACCGGACTCGTCGAGCTCGCGCGCGTTCGCGACGGCGGCCCGCACGCCGGGCGAGCTCGGGCCCGAGCAGCGGATGGCGGAGAACCTGCCCGCCGCCGCGGATGACCGTCGCCTCTCCTCGGAGGAAGCGCAGGAGTTCTCCCTAGGGCGCGCGGTTCGCGGCCTCGCGACCGGCATGTGGACTGACGCCGAGCTCGAGCAGCGCGTCGTGCAGGAGACCGTGAACGTGCAGGGCGGGTTTCTGACACCGGAAATCCTCGGGGCGACGATCATCGACCGCATCCGGCCCCAGGCCCAGGTGCTAAACGCGGGCGCGACGGTCGTGCCGGTGCTCTCCGATCAGCACTCCATTCCGCGGCTGACGGGCGGCGTGGCGGGCACGTGGCGCAACGAGAACGCCCCGGTGACCGAGGAGACCCCGACGTTCGACCGGATCACGTTCACGGTGAAGTCGCTCGCGACGCTCGTGAAGATGAGCTACGAGCTGCTCGCCGACGCGATCCCGTCCACCCTCGACGGGATCACGTCGGACATCACACAGTCCCTCGCGCTGTCGATCGACGCGGCGGCGCTGCGCGGCACCGGGGTCGCGCCGCAGCCGCTCGGGCTGCGCAATCAGACCGGAGTCACCATCCAGTCGCTCGGGGCGAACGGCGCCACGCTCGCCGGATACGACGCCCTGGTGAACGCCGTCTCGGCCGTGCAACAGGGCAACATCCAGCCAAACGCCGCGCTCCTGGCGGCACGCACGGCCAGGAGCATCGCGCTGTCGAAGGACTCGACCGGGCAGCCGCTGGAGCAGCCCGCGCTCCTCGACGGGGTCGAGCAGCTCGTCACCAACCAGATCCCGACGAACCTCACGCAGGGCACGGCCACCACGGCCAGCGAGATCTACGTCGGGCGATGGTCGGACCTGCTCATCGGGGTCAGGCCGTCGATTAGCGTGTCGATCCAGCGGCTCTCGGAGAGATTCGCCGACACCATGCAGATCGGGATCTTGGCGTACGTGAGAGCCGACATCCAGGTCCGCCACCCCGAGAGCTTCGCGGTCGTGACCGGGGTCCTGTAGTCCCGTGCGCCTCCCCACACCAGAGCCGCCCGCCGCCCGTCGTCGCCATGCGAGGCGGCGAGCGGCGGAGCTCGCTCAGAGGAAGGCGCTCGCGCGCGCGCCGCACACGGCCGCGGCAGCGGGGGCCGTGTCGGTCGTCGAGGCGGGCGCCTACGCCCCGGCTAGTCCTGCCCTGGAGCGCCCCAGCGCGCTCATACCCTGAGGAGGTCCCTAATGGCAGCCGCCAAGACGACCGTTGTCCGCGTTCTCGATCACCGCGCGGTCACGATCGACGGCCGGCTCGTCGAAGCCGGCGAGGAGATCAAGGTCTCCGCCGTCGACGCCAAGGCTCTGACCGACGAAGGCTACGTCGAGGCCGCGAAGCCGTGACGCGGAGGACGCTGGGGCGGGGGCTTGGTGCCAATCGCGCGCCGCTGCGCCCGGCTCAAGGTTCCCGGCAGAAGCCCGGCGGCTAGCTCGTCGCAGACTCTCAGCATTGTCGACCGGTGTAGCTTCTCGACCTTGGGATGCCGACATCTTGAGCAGTACCGCACACGGTGGGTGCGGGGAGGATCGGCGGGAGCTCGGCGGTACTGATCGGAGCGCCGCCGCAGCGGAACCGCGCAGACCAGGCAGCGGTTGGCCCCGAAGTGGACGAGCAGCTCGACACCTTGATCGATTGTCGCCTTTGAGGGGCTGTAGATCGCCTGTGCGGCTCGCGGGGACTCCTCTGCGGTATCCCAGACCGCTTCTTCTTTGTCCAAACCCTCGCTGGCGATCAACGAAGTCCCTTGCTCTCTCAGAGCGCTCATGTGCACGAGAAAGGCTATCGCCTGCCGCGCGCGAGGGTTGCCTGGTGCGTACTCGGCCGCGACGTCCTCAGGCGTCGCCTCTCCCGAGGTGACGGCCTTGATGCGATTGGTGTAGTGCGCGTCAGCGTTTAGCGCTCGCACGAACGCATCGACCGCGTACTCGTGCGCGTCGGGGCCACCGGGCCGCCGCGCGAGAAGGTCTGACGGTTGCAGCGAATGTGCAAGATCGGAGGCCGGAGGCCGTGGTGAGCTTCTTGGCATGGTCAACGCCAACGGTATGGGTGAGCTCGGATCGATCCGCGACCGGCGCCGCACCTTGGGACTATCTCAACAGCGCCTCGCCGAGGCTGCCGGGTGCTCCCTGAGCATGGTCCGTCTCCTCGAGGCCGGCTACGTGCCTTCGCCGGACAGCGCAGTTGCGGCGCGCATCGCCGCCGCCCTTCGCCGGGCGCACGCCAGCGACCAACGGCACAACCCTCCTGAATACGCCGAAGGCCCCGCGGTGGAGGCGGAGCCTTCGGCCAAGAGCGCCGTGGCGGCGGCGCAACATGGACCATAGCCCTCCGCTCGGCGCTCACCCGCCTGTCGCGCCGCGGATCAGCGCTGCGCTCGCCCGAGCGCTGTTGAAGCTGGCCGATCCCGCGCGGCATGAGGGCGAGCTTGAGTCGCTCGCGCGGTGGGCGGGCGAGGAGCTGCGCTTCGCGCTCCGCGCGGCCGAGGAGGCGGCGTGGCCGCTGTAACCGAACCGATCCCACAGCGCGGGCGGGCGGACTTCACGGCCAGCCGTGAAACCGGAGGTCGGCGGCGTCCGCGCGGGTACGACCTTGAATGGAGCCCGCAGGCCGCGACGCGCGAACTGCTCGCCCACGTCGACGAGGTGCTCGACGAGTACGCCGAGCACCTCCCATTGACGGTGCGGCAGGTCTTCTACCGCTTGGTCGCCGGCGGGGTGATCGACAAGACCGAACGGGCGTACTCCAACCTCGCCGAGCATCTCGTTCGGGCGCGGCGCGCGATGCGGATCTCGTTCGACTCGATCCGCGACGACGGCGAGGTCATCTACTCCGCGGAGTTTCACGACGGCCCGGAGGACTTCTTCGACGCCACCGCACGCAGGCTGCGCAACTACCGCCGTGACCGCCAGGCGGGGCAGGCGCAACGGCTTGAGCTGTGGTGCGAGTCGGCGGGCATGGCGCCTCAGCTCGTGCGAGTCGCGGACGTGTACTCAGTCCCCGTCTTCAGCTCCGGTGGGTTCGCGTCGCTCACGACGGTGAGGCGGATCGCCGACCGCGCACTTCGAAACGACGTGCCGACGGTACTTCTTCACGTCGGTGATCTTGATCCGTCCGGGGAGTCGATCTTTGCCTCGCTCGCGCAGGATGCCGCCGCCTTCGTGGAGGCCGACCGGGTGATCCAGCCTCAGCGCGTCGAGGCGGTCCGGGTGGCGCTCACCTCGGAGCAGGTGGTCGACTACGGGTTGCCGACCGCGCCAGCGAAGACCTCGGACACGCGTTCGCGGAGGTGGCGCGGCGAAACCTGCCAGGTCGAGGCGCTCGCGCCCGACGAGCTCGCCGCAACCGTCGAGCAGGCCATCACGAAGTACCTCTCCAAGGACATCTACGAGGCCCAGCTTGAGCAAGAGCGCGGTGATCGCCAAGAGATCGCACTCGGGCTCCCGGCGGGCAGCGCATGACGGAGCGCATCCCGCAGCGCGACGCCCTGCGTCTCCTCCTCGCCGCCCTCGTGGGTGGGGAGCCCGCCGGCGGGCTCGTCGAGGTCCGCTGGCGGCGCCCCGGATCTCGCTGGGGGCAGCTCTGGCACGACTGTCGCCACACAGACGCGGTGATCGACTCCGTGCTCGAGATCGGCGCCACGCGCGACTGCTTCATCGGGTGCGCCCCCCGCCGAAGCGAGCATGGCGGCCGCGCGGCGGTGGAGCGCGTCTGGGCGTTGTGGGCGGACCTTGACGGCCCGAGCGCGGCCCGGGCGCTCGCGACCTTCGAGCCGGCCCCGGCTCTCGTCGTGCGCTCCGGCACCGGATCGAACTGCCACGCGTACTGGCCGTTGCGCGTGCCGCTCTCGCCCGACGAGGCGAAGTCCGCGCTCCGGCGCCTCGCGCAGCACCTCGGTGCGGACATGGCCGCCGCTGAGCCCGCTCGCATCCTCCGGCCGCCCGGCACGCGCAACTTCAAGACCGACCCCCCAGCGTCGGTCGAGTGCGCACGGCTCGAGGTCCCCACCCGAGCTCTCAGCGCGGAGGAGATCGTCGGGCAACTTCCCGATCCCGGCGGCACCCCGGCTCCAAGCGGACCCTCGTCAGCGGCTCGCGTCGCCGTCGCCGCCGGCGATCCGCTCCACCGCATCCCTCCGCCGGTCTACGTCGAGGCGCTCACCGGCCGGCCAGTAGGGCGGGACGGGAAGTGCCAGTGCCCCTTCCACGCCGGCGGGCAGGAGCGCACCCCATCCCTGCATGCGTACGCGAGCCCGGAGGCCGGGTGGTGGTGCTACTCGTGCGACCGCGGCGGCTCGATCATCGACTTTGGCGCGGCGCTCTACGGCGTCGAGCCGCGCGGCCGGGGCTTTCACGATCTGCGTCGGCGCTTGGCGGCCGACCTGCTCGGCGCGGTGGAGGCAGCGTGAGCGTGGCCGCCCCGTTCCGCGAGGATCTCGACCGCTTCCGCGGGATCACCGCGCACCGTGCCGAGTTGAAGGGGATCGCCAGCGGCGAGCCGGTCCCGAGCGCCAGTGCTCTGCGGGTCCGCGGCGTGGACATCGCGCGCGTGCGGCCGATCCGGTGGGCGTGGGCAGGGCGGCTGCCGCTGGGCTACCTCTCCCTGCTCCTCGGCGCGGAGGAAGTCGGCAAGGGGACCTTGATCGCGTGGCTCGTCGCCCGCGCCACCCGCGGCGAGCTGCCCGGCGACCTCGCGGGCGAGCCGCGGCGGGTGCTCATCGTCGGCGACGAGGACGCCTTCGACTCGGTCACCGTCCCGAGGCTCTTCGCCGCCGGGGCGGACCTCGCGCTCATCGACACCCTGGACGACGCCGAGGACGAGCGCGGCCTCGACCTGCGCCAGGACGCCGCCGGCCTGCGCGACATCGTGCTCGACCGCGGCTACGCGCTCGTGATCTTCGACGCGCTGCTCGACAACCTCGGCGCCGACGTGGACGACTGGCGCTCCAAGACCGTCCGCGACGCGCTGCGCCCCGCGCGACGCGCCACCCGCGACCTGCCCGTCTCCCTCCTCGGGTCACTGCATCCGAACAAGGGCACGCGGTCGAACTTCCGCGACCTCGTGTCGGGCTCGCACGCCTTCAATGCGCTCTCCCGCTCGAGCCTGCTTCTCGCCGTCCACCCCGACGATGAGGACGGCCGGGTGCTCGTGCGCGGCAAGGGCAACCTCAGTCGCACCCCCCCGAGCTTCGAGTTCGACCTCCACGGACGGGCCATCGAGTTGAACGGCCACGCCTTCGACGTGCCGCTCGTCACCGGCGCACACGATGGCGACCTCGCCGTAGAAGATCTCCTCAAGCCCGAGCGCCCGGCACCCGTGCGAGAGTCCCTCGCCGACAACCTCGACGCGCTCGGGACGGGCGACGTACAGACCCGCGCCGACCTCGCCCGAGCCCTCGGCCGCGAGCCCGATGACCGCAGCGTCGGCCGCGCCCTTGAACACCTAGAGCTCGCGGACCGCTGGGCCAAGATCGGCCGCGGAAAGTGGCGGAAGATTGGCATTGGCGCCTCTAGTGAGGCGCCAATGTCCAATCAAGCGAACGGGGAGGCGGACGGGCATGAGTGACCGGACGCCCACCCCCGACCTGAGCGCCGACACCATCGACCGGAGCGCTCACCGAGTGGCCGACGTGCTCGGCCGCCTCGCCACGTTCGTAACCGCCAATGGGTGGCATCGGTGAGCGGGCTCCTCACGGCCCGTCAGGTCGCAGGCGAGCTGAGCGTGAATCGCGAAACGGTGCTGCGGTGGACCCGGAGAGGGGAGCTACCAGCGATCAGGCTGCCTGGAGGCGCGATCCGCTACCGAGATGTGGACCTCGAGGCGTGGCTCGAGCAGCGAGCGACCGCGCAATCAACGGGCCCCGGGGCCCGCGTTGCCTCTTGGAAGCCATAGGCGTATGCTGGCCCGCGTTCAGCAAGTGGGGCGGCGCCGCACTAACGGCCCGCCCCGTGGCACCCGGGGAGTGGGCCCCCCGGCGCGCAGCGCACCCTACCCGCTGCCAGCCGTTCGCTCACCCTCACCGGGCAACCGAAAGGGAGTGGGCATGGCGGTGCATTTCGATTGCGACTACTGCGGGAGTGAAATCTTCCGCGCCGACCTTGAGCGGCGCGACGCACTGGTCGAAAAGGCGGATGGCTGATGCCCCCGGTCCAACGAGGGAGCGCGTACAGGCTCGGGGCCGGCCGCTGGGGACTGCGTTACTACGACGCCGCAGGCCACCGTCAGCGCAAGAGTCCGTTCGCGACCAAGAGCGGGCCCTCGCCCACTACCGGGACGTGATCGAGCCGCACCTGCGGGGAGAGCCAGCGCCGCTGCCTGAGTTGACGTTCGCGGGGCTGGTCGAGCTCTACCTCGAGCGACACGGCGCAACGGTGCGCGCGCGCACAATCGCCACGCTCCGCGAGCGGCTGCGGCATAAGCGCGACCCGAAGCCCAGGGAGACGTGCCGGTGCGCGTGCTGCGCGTTCGGAGGCGTACCGCTGCGCGACCTCGAGCGCATGAGCGGCGAAATAGCGTCGTGGCAGGCGCGGCTTCCGGAGCGATCGCGCTACGGCGTGGTGCAGGCGCTCCGCCAGACGCTCGAGGCGGCGGTGCGGTGGGGCTACATGCAGCGGAACCCGGCGAAGCTGGCGGCTCGGAACCGACAGCCTTCTCCGCGGCCCGTGCGCCCGTTCACGCGGGCCGAGATTGACGCGCTCGGCCTCGAGCTGTCGCCGATATACGCGCCGGTGCCAGCGTTCGCGGCTGCGACCGGCCTGCGCCCAGAGGAGTGGCAGGCCCTTGAGCGTCGCGATGTCGACCGAGACGGCGCCGTGCTGAACGTCCTGCGCACGGTGACCGGCGGGAAGAGCAAGGACGTGCCGCTCGAGATCGTGGAGCTCGGCAAGACGAGTGGCGCGCGCCGTCAGGTGCCGCTCAGTCGCCGCGCGCTGGCCGCACTCTCCGCGCTTCCGCCGAGGCTCGACACGCCGCTGCTCTTCGCCGCTCCGGGTGGAAAGCCGCTCAACCTCGACAACTTCCGCCGTCGCGAGTGGGCGCCGGCGGTCGAGGCGGCGGGCGTGCTGCGACCGGCGCGGATCTATGACCTGCGCTCAACGTTCGCGAGCGATGCCCTCGCCGCGGGCGTCTCGGTGTTCGAGCTCGCGCGCGTTATGGGCACGAGCGTGCGGATGATCGAGCGCCACTACGGCGCGCTGCTGGACGGCGCTGGGGCTGGCATAGCTGGCCGGCTCGACGCGCTTGACGCCGAGCGCGACCGAGGCTGCGAGCAACACGCCGGAGGCGTCTAGGCCATGAGCGGGCCAGAGGAGCAGGCTGCCAGAAGTGCGGGCGGCACCTTGAAAGGTTGCACTACGCGGGTAGAAAGCATCAGCGGGAGCGACGGGACTCGAACCCGCGACCTCCGGCGTGACAGGCCGGCGCTCTAACCAACTGAGCTACGCCCCCCGAGAAGCGGCTCCTGAGTATGGCAAGGCTCCGGCGGAGAGCGCGGTTGCCCGCGGCACCGCGCGGGTACCCCGGGGAGATGCCAGCCTCTCTCGAGATCACCCCGCCCTCCGGTCCGCCCGAGCAGCCGATGCCGGGAGGACCGTCCGGCCCGAGCGTGCCCTACCCCGCACCGTCACCCGTGCCCGACCCGGGGGTACCGGGCGTGCCGGAGCCTTCGCCTCCCTCCCAGCCGGACACCCCCGCGCCCGATGCCCCGACTCCCGACCCGAAGGGCCCGGAGACGCCGGACCCAGTGCCCGCGCCGCAGCCGAGCCCCGGCGCGCCCGACGTTCCCTCGATCTAGCCGGCCGCCCCTACGAGGTTCCGGCGCCCTGCTCCTCGTCCGTGCCGACGTTGGCGTCGTCTGAGCCGGTCGAACGGTCCTCCCCGCCGGCGGCCGGCGTGTCCTTGAAGTCGGACCGAGGGGAGGGTTCCGAGAGGCGCTCTTTGACCTCTTCGGCCGGCGGCGGCGAGGCGGCCTGCGCGCCCTCTCCCGGCCCGTGGAGGAGGTTCTGCACGTCGCGCAAGCCCGAGACCTTGCGCGCCTCGTCCTCGAGCCGGGCGGGCAGCTCGGCGTCGCTCACCTGGCCGCGGAGCGTGACCACGCCGTTGACGGCGTTCACGTCGATGTCGCCCTTGGGCACCGACTGGTCGCGGAAGAGCGCGGTCGTCACCCGGTCGGTCAGCGTCGCGTCGTTGTCCACGGCGGTCTGGGCGCTTGGAGCGGCGGCGGCGGGAGCGGACTGAGCTGGAGCGCTCGCCTTTCGCTGCGCGCGGCGGCGGGCAAGGAGCGCGACCGCGCCGCCCACCGCGAGCGCGGGGCCCGCGAGCTTGGCCAGCGACCCCGAGTCGACGCGCTCCGCGGCCGTGCTCGAGCGGACGGTGACCGGCACGGAGCCGACGAGCTCGCCGACCGCGGCGAAAGCGTTGGCGAAGCGCTCGGCGCGCTGGTCGGAGGGCTGCTCGAGGGTGATCTTCACGACGGGGCTCCTTGAGGACGGTTTCGGTTCAGGGGCTCCCGCTTCGCTACCCGTTGAGCGCCCAACGGAATCGCACGCGGCCTCGTTCCGGGCTAGGCTCTCGGGTGCGATGGGCGTCACCGCGCCGCCGCCGGTCTCGACCAATCCGCTGAGGCGGGTCAGCGATGACTTGCGCGCCGAGCGTCGCAACCGGGTCGCGCCACCACCGGGTCCGACCCACTTCAGCATGAGCGGCACCCGGGGGTTCGTGCGCAACCCGCTGCTGATCCTGCTCGAGGCCTACGAGCGCTACGGGCCCGTGTTCACCGTGCGCCTGCTGCATGCCCCGGTGATCTTCATGATCGGACCGGCCGCCAACCACTACGTGACCGTCTCGCACCCGGAGAACTTCTCCTAGCGAGAGGGCGGCATGCGCGACCTGATCCCGTTGCTCGGCGACGGGCTGCTCACCACCGACGGGGAGACCCACGGCAGCGCGCGACGGATCATGCTCCCCGCCTTTCACCGCGAGCGCACGCTCTCCGCCGGAGAGACGATGCTCGCGGAGGCCGAGAGAGCGCTCGAGCGGTGGACCGTTGGCCAGCGTCTCGACATCTATCGCTGGACGCGCGAGCTCGCCCTGCGCATCGCGCTGCGCGCCCTCTTCGGTTTCGATCCCGACAAGGACGACCCGGGCGGCGAGCTCGCGCACGAGTTCGAGATCGGCCTGGGCTACCACGGCCGCGACTACCTTCTCCAGATCCTGCGCGGCCCCCGAACGCCGTGGGCGCGGATGCACCTCGCGCGCCGGCGCATCGACGCGGTGATCTTCGCGGAGATCGCGGGGCGCCGCGCCGAGCCGGCGGGCGAGCGCAGCGACCTGCTCTCCCTCTTGCTCGAGGCGCGCGAGGAGGACGGCGCCCTGCTCACCGACCTCCAGGTGCGCGACCAGGTCATGACGCTGCTCTTCGCCGGCCACGACACGACCACCGCCACGGTCACCTTCATGCTCTACGAGCTCGCCCGCCACCCGCATGAGCTCGCGCGGCTCCTCGAGGAGCAGGACCACGTGCTCGACGGTCGGGGCCCCACGCCGGCGGAGCTCGCCGGCGGCCTGCCTCGCCTGGAGGCCGCGCTCGACGAGACTCTGCGGCTCTACCCCCCCCGCCTGGGTCGGCCCGCGACGCGCCGTGCAGAGCTTTGAGTTCGCGGAGCAGACCGTGCCGGCCGGGATGCTCGTCAACTACTCCTCGTGGGTAAGCCACCGGCTGCCCGAGGTCTTCCCCGACCCCGAGGCCTTCGTGCCCGACCGCTTCACGCCGGAGAACCGCGCGCGCCCTACCGAAGGGCGCCTACGTGCCCTTCGGCGCCGGGTCGCGCATCTGCATCGGGATGCGCTTCGGCCAGCTCGAGACCAAGGCGCTCCTGACGCTCATCCTCCAGCGCTTCCGGCTCGAGCTCGCCCCCGGTCGCGAGATGACCGTCCACCCGACGCCGACGCTCGGGCCGCGCGACGGGATGCGCATGGTCGTGCGCGAGCGGCGGAGCTGAGGCGACTAGTAGGGCGGCCTGCTCTTCTCGTGCGGCCCAAGCTGCTCGTTGGCGCGCTTGACGAGCCCGAGCGCATACTTCAGTAAGAAGCGGCCGTTCTCCGCATCTCCCCGATGGCACTTACCGCCCGAGAGACCCGGGTTGCCGATCCACAGGAAGCCGTCGGCGAGGGGGCTCGTGGTCTTGGTGGTGGGGCGCGGCCCCAGGCCGCGACCGGACGGGTTGCAGAGCACCTCGTTGCCGTAGCGCACGCGGCTGTGGGGCCGGAGCGGGCCCCGCCCGTTCACCGCGGTGGAGACGACGAAGTGCTTGCCGTGCACGCGGGTCGAGACCTTCTTGCCGTAGGCGACCTCGGTGGAGGTCCAGTCGAAGTGGGTGGAGTTCAGGAAGAACCCTGGATCGAGTTGATGTCGACGCGGTTGAGCAGGCGCGCGACGGTCTTCACGGTGAGAGCGTCGGCGGCGCCGGCGTCGATGTACACCACGGTGTGTGGGAGCGCCGAGAGCTTCTTGACGCCGTAGCGGAGCTCCGCGATCCGGACGTCGAGCCCGTGTCGGCTCAGGCACCTCACGGAGATGAGCGAGTCGAACTCGTAGAAGAGCACGATCGGAGTACGGCCGACCCCCTCGGCGAAGGCATCCATCCAGCGCCGGTAGGCGCTCTGCTCACCGGGTCCGTCGGCCTGGTTCCCACAGCGCGCGTGCTTGAGCCGGTAGACCGATGCGGTGGGCACCGTACCTGGCTCCTCCGCGCGGACCCGACACAGGAACTTGCGCACGTTCTTCAGCACGTCGGCGGGGATGCCGTTGCCGGTGAAGCGGGCTCTATCTCCCGGGTCGGTAGCAGTTGGGCGCGGGCGTGCAAGGAAGCGTGCAGCGAAAAGGGTTCTGCGCTCGCGACCGACGTCGAGGCGTATGCCGCCCGTTCTCCGCGCGCCACGTCGTCTGCCGGTGCCGGCCCTCGTGCTCCTGATGCTCACCCTCGTCGCGTTCTGCGCTCAGGCAGGCACGGCGCGCGCCGCGGGCTCGAGCGGCGGCGCGACGGCGCCCGCAGGCAGTTCCGCCATCCTCCCGAGTGGTCCTCCGGGCAGCTCGGGCGGAGCGAGCTCGCAGATCGCCGTGCCCCGGATCGCCGTGCCCCAGGTCCGTTCCTCGGGCCCCTCGGGCGGCGCCAGCGCCCACGCCGTGCCGCCGCGACGCCGCTCCCGCCGTCCCGCTCGCCGCGGGAGACCGGCGCCCCCGGGACGCTACTCGCGCCCGGCGATCGCCCCCAGCGCGGGAGGGATCCCCGCGAGCTACGCGCGCCTCTATCGGGCCGCCGGCGCGCGCTACGCCGTCGACTGGCGCGTGCTGGCCGCGATCGGCGCGATCGAGTCCGACCACGGCCGCTCCGCGGCGCCCGGCGTCGCCGCCGGGCTGAACTTCGCCCACTGCTGCGCGGGGCCCATGCAGCTCTGCGCCGTGCGCGCCTGCGGCAACGTCTGGCAGACCTACGCCTTCGACGCCAACGGCGACAGCTCGGCGTCGGTCTACGATCCCGCCGACGCCATCTATGCGGCCGCCGCTCTGGTGCGCGACCTGCGCAGGCAGGTCGGCGCACGCGCGGATCTGCTCCTCGCCGCCTACAACGCGGGACCGGGGGCGGTGGCGCACTACCACGGCGTGCCGCCCTACCCGGAGACGAAGGCCTACGTCAGCGCGGGGCTGACCTACATCGCAGGGCTGTAGGGCGCTAGGCAAGTATCCCTTCCATGTATAGATTGTGATACGCTTCATGCGTGCCTCCCGTTGACCGAAAGAACCCCGTAAGGGCCAAGTCGTCGGACTCGTCCTACTCGCTCATGGAGTTCATGCGCGAGTTCAAGGACGACGACGCCTGCCTCGAATGGCTCTGGCGCAACCGGCTCTCTGAGGACGGCAAGCACGCGCATTGCCCGAAGTGCGAAACGGTGCGCGTGTTCAAGCGCTACACGACCAAGCAGCGCCGCCAGACGTGGACGTGCACCGCGTGCGGCCAGCACGTCCAGCCGACCGCAGGGACGATCTTCGAGGGATCGTCTACGTCGCTGCATCTGTGGTTCTACGCGATTCATCTCATGACCAGCACTCGCGCGGGCCTGTCTGCCAAGCAGCTCGAGCGCGAGATCGGCGTGACCTACAAGACGGCGTGGCGGATGCTGAACAAGATCCGCACCGAACTCATGGCGCAGGACGACGCGCCGCTCTCCGGCGAGGTCGAAGTAGACGAAACCGCATGGGGCGGAAGGCCACGCCTGGGTGAGATCACCGGGGAGCCGGGCCGCGATCTGAGTTCTGCGGGTGGGGCCTGGCGGCAGCGAAAGAAGAAGACCGTGTTCGCGATGGTCGAGCGCGGCGGCCGCGTGCGCGCCGACGTGGTGCCGAGCAGGAAGGCCGCGACGTTGCAACCGCACG
>JAABVA010000398.1_pt1 | contig 56290 bp, 51 predicted proteins | sample 5560331 | NCBI WGS metagenome assembly JAABVA01 (sample SAMN12812661, study PRJNA571458) | rock metagenome | isolation source: Antarctica rocks | place: Antarctica: Victoria Land, Mt New Zealand sud | collected 2016-01-07
TTGCTGCGGAACACCGCAGCCAGGACCGCGGCGCACACCGCCACGATCACCAGGTACGCCGCGATCTCGACGCCCAGCGGGAGCTGGAACGGTGTACTCCCCGTCCAGGACTTCGGGAACAGACCCAGCAGCATCAGGACCACCCAGCACTCGAGATGTGATCACGGTCGAGGTGATCGTGACCGCCTCCGGTGAACATCGACCATCACTCGGCGGGCCACCACGTGTCGGGGTGCTGAACAGCTCCGGGGGGATCGGCGCACGGGACGACGGGCGGACTGTCAGGTGACGGGGAACGCGAGGCAGCCGGCGGGGTCGACGTGCACGGTGACGGTGGTGTCGCGGGGGTGGGCGCGGGGGTGGAAGATCCCACTGAGCCGGCCCGCGGAGGTCTGGACGACGTGGTCGTAGCCGCGTCCGCGGTAGGCGACGTCGATCACCGTGCCGGGGAGGAGGTTCCCGGCGCGGCCCGGGTCGTTGTCGAGGCTGGTCGCGGCCGGGCGGATGAGGACCTGGACGGCTGTGCCGGGTGGCGTCACAGCCGCGCGGGGACCCTCCCATTGGGCGGTGAGGACGGCGGGCCCCACGTCGACGGTGACCGTGGTGTCGCGGCGGTGCATGACCGGTCCGCTGAGCTCACCGGCGAGTCCTGTGAACCGGGCCACGAACGGGGTCGCGGGATGGTCGTAGATGTCCTCCGGGCGGCCACGTTGGATGAGGTGGCCGTGATCGAGGACACCCATCTCGTCGGCGAGGGCGAACGCCTCGGACTGGTCGTGGGTGATGTAGACAGCGGTTGCGCCGGACTCGCGGGTGAGGGTGGCGATCTCCACCCGCAACCGTTCCCGCAGGTCGGCGTCCAGGTTGGACAGGGGCTCGTCGAAGAGCAGCAGACCCGGGCGGGCGACGACCGCGCGGGCGAGGGCCACCCGTTGCTGCTCCCCCCCGGACAGCTCATGCGGGTACCGGTCGGCGAGGTGGGCCAGCCCGACCCGGTCGAGGGTGTCCCGGGCGGTGCTCCGCGACAGCGGCCCGGGTAGGTGCCGCCGTTTGAGGGCGAACGTCACGTTCTCCAGGGTGGTCAGGTGCGGCCACAGGGAGTAGTCCTGGAACACCATCGCGAGCTCACGCCGTTCGGGTGGCAGGTGCACCCGGGCGTCGCCGACCACCCGGCCGGCGATCGCGATCTGGCCCCCGTCGAGGCGCTCGACCCCGGCGAGGGCTCGGATGAGGGTCGATTTCCCCGACCCGGAGGGTCCGAGGAGGACCAGGAACCGGCCGGGGGCGATGTCCAGGTCGACACCGTGCAGGGCGGTGGTCGCGCCGAACCGTTTGACCGCCCCCCGGATCGTGACCGGATGCCCCGGGGGGCCCTGGTATCCGGGTTCGACCACGGCGGGCTGGGCCCGGGTGAGGCTGCGCGCTGCGGTCCTCATCGGACGCGCCCGATCCGCTGCCAGCCGGCTGGGCTGAGCAGCCGGAACAGTCCGAAGCTGACCGCGACCACGGTCAACGCGAACAGCACCGCGAGGACCTCCATCGCGTTCCCGCCGCCGTAGTCGTAGGCGCTGAGGGCCTTGGTGATCCCCACTGACACCGGAGGGTGCCCGCTGGGGTAGAGCAGCTGGGAGACGGGCAGCTCGAGCAGGGTCGCGGCGAAGGTGAGCACCCACGCGGCGAGCAGCGGCCGTGCCAGCAGCGGCAGGACGGTCCGGGCCCAGGAGGTGAGGGGGCCACCGCCGTGGACCCGACCCGCGGCCCGCAGCGATTCTTGGACCTGGCTCATCGTGCCGAGCAGCACCCGCGCGGTGGAGGGCAGCGCGGTCGCGAGGTAGCCGAGGAACAGCAGCCCGGTGGTCCCGTACAGGTGGATCCCGAGGGAGTTCGTGAGCTTGAGGTTGTAGGTGAAGATGTACCCGGCGGCGAACACGACGCCGGGCAGCGCGACCGCGGTCAGCAGTAGCAGATCCAACAGCCGCGCCGAGCGGCGTCCGCCGCGGGCGCTGAGCAGCCGGGCGGTCACCGCGCCGAGCACGACGGTCACGGTGGCCGTGAGGAACGCCAGCTCAGCGGAGTACAGCAACGGTTCCCGCAGGCTCGGGCTGGCGATGACCCGCCGGTAGTTGGTCAGGGTGAAACTGTGGCTGCCCAGCAGCGACCCGAAGCCGTTGATGACCGACGCGCTGATCGCCCCGAACGCGGGCACCCCGACCCCGACCGCGACCAGCACGATCATCGCGGCGGTCGCGGCGGCCCGCCCGGCCCGGGTGAGGCGGGCCCGCCGTGCTGGGCGGGTCCGCCCGCCGAGGATCCGGTAGCTGCGCCCCCGAAGCGCCCGTGACTGCAGCGCCAGGGCGAGGGCGGCCATCGCGAGCAGGAGCCACCCGACCGCCGCCGCGACCGGGAACTGGACGGGGAAGTTGGCGACCGCGTTGTAGAGGACGAACGTCGCGACCGGGAAGTGGGCGTCGTTGGCGAGGGTGGCGGCGACCCCGAAGTCGCTGATCGACTCCGCGAACACGATCGCGAGGGCTGACCACACCGCTGGTGCGAGCAAGGCGAACACGACACGCAGGGTCGCGACCGGCCCGCGGCCGTGGACCCGGGCGGCGGCCTCGAACTCCTCACCCAGACCGCGCAGCGCCGCGGAGATCGCGAGATACGCGAATGGGATCCCCTTGGTGGTGAGGACGACGACCACCCCGACCGGGCCGAACAGGGCCGCCCTGGCGGCACCGGCGTGGACACCGAGGGTGTCCAGGACCCCGGCCGGTTCGAGCAGGCGCTCCCACCCCAGGGCCACCAGGTAGGACGGGGCCAGCAGCAGCGCGAACATCGACCCGGTCCACAGGCGGCGCCCGCCCAGGTCGGTGCGGTGCAGCAGCCACGCCACCGCGAACCCGACCGCCGCCGCCGCGACGGCGGTCACCGCACCCACGAGGAGGCTGTTGCGCACCCCGAGCAGCAGCGGCCCCCGCAGGGCACCGCGGAACCCGCTGAGGGTGAACCACGCCGGTCCCTGACCCAGCAACCGCGGGGAGAAGGCGTTCAGCAGGAAGAGGACGATCGGCGGCACGAGGATCGCGATGATGAGCACCCAGAACGCCACCAGCGGTGCACCCGCGGCGCGGGAGAACGCCAACGCCAGCCGGTCGCCGCGCCCGGCCCGGTCGGGACGCTGTCCGACCGGGGGCAGGGGCGGCGGTGGGGCCGACGCCGGGGCGACCCGACCCGCTTGGTCCGGCCCGGCGTCGGCGGTGGCTGGGGTGCTCACTTGATGGTGGTGTCGAAGAAGGTGTTCACCTGACTCTCCAGGGGACCCCAGACGTACGGGTCGAGCTCCTGGTAGGCGCCGGGGAACGGCCCAGCGGCCGGGAGCGCGGTGACCCCGGACACCACCGGCCAGAACAGGGAGTCCCCGCTCGGGTCCCCGGTCTGCATGATCTTCTGCCCGGCCGGCGACAGGACGTAGTCGATGAACTTCTTCGCCTCGGCCTGCTGGGCGGGCGAGGCGCCCTTGTCGATGCCCAGGTTCGCCGGGAGCAGCGTCGACTTCGGCGGGTACACCACCTTCGCCCGGAACTGAGCTGTCTTCGGGGCCTTCGCGACCTCCCCGGCGGCGGCGGAGCTCTGGATGAGCCCGTACTCGATGCGCCCGGTCTCCAACGCGTGCAGGGTGTCCCCGTTGGTGGGGAACACCTGCAGACCGTTGGCCTTCATCGCGGTGAGGTACTTCTCCCCGGCGGCGACTCCGCCGCTCTGGCCGCCGAGCTGGTTCATGATCCCGGCGATGAGGGGGTAGGTCGGCCCGGACTGCGAGGGGTCGTTCATCCCGACCTTCCCCCGGTAGGCCGGGCCGAGCAGGTCCTGCAGCGACGTGGGGACCGCGCTCACCCGAGCTGCGTTGTAGATCAGCGCCGGCACGGCGGTGGTACTGGCCGGGGTGAAGGAGCGGTCCGCCGGGATCAGCGCCTTCCCGACCGCGGTGAACGACGCCGTCGGGGTGTAGGGCAGCAGCTGACCCTGCTTGTCCAGCGCGGCGAACGCCTCGTCCCCGTCGACCCACAGCACTCCCCATTGGGGGTTGTTCCGCTCCGCGGCGACCTTCGTCAGCAACGGACCGGTGCTGTCATCGGTCAGCTTCACCGGTATCCCCGTGGCCTTGGTGAAGGCCTTGGTGACCACCGCGTCATATCCCTGCGCGGAATACACCGCCAGCGGCACCACCGACCCGGCCGCCGGGCCTGCGGACGACCCGGCGGTGGTCGCCGACTCCGACGGCGAGCCACCTGCGCCAGCTCCGGACGACGGGGCCGAGGTCGCGGGAGCGGCGGCCGTCGACGCACCCGCCGGGCCGGGAGACGACGGGCTGGTCGAGGAGGTCGAACCGGTGGTGGACGTGCTCGAGCACGCCGCGGTCCCCGCCAGCGCGGCCACCGACAACATCGCAGCGGTGCGCCGCGCACCCCAGTGTCGAGCGTCCATAATCTTCTCCTGTGAGGTTCGGTTCCTGTCCGATGACAGCCCCGAGGACGAAACCGACCACGCTGCGTTGGCCGGGAGATGGCGCAGTGGGGGCCATGGGATGAGCAGGGCATGAACCGGAGACGTCGATCGCCTCCTTCGGACCCCCGCAGCCCCGGCTCCACAGCGCCGGAGCCGGGATGTCTGGTTGGTGACCTGTCCCCGGCTCGGTCTGGAGCTGCTGTCTGAGATCGGCTGAGTTCTAACCGCTGTTATCCTTGCGGGACATCAACGAGAGGACGAGCGGCCCATGGTGCAGTCGACGGCCAGGTCACAGTCAGGCGGTGTCCGGTGACGGCCGCGATCCTGGTGGGGTCGGTCTTCCTGGCGTGCCTGGTGGAGAGCGTGGAGGCCCTCACGATCATCCTGGCGGCCGGGGTGAGCCGCGGGTGGCGTTCAGCGCTGCAGGGGGCCGGCGCCGGCTTCGCGGTGCTCGCGGTGATCGTGGCGGTCCTCGGGCCGGCGCTGACCGTGATCCCCCTCGCGGTGCTGCGGGTGGCGGTCGGCGGCCTGCTGTTGGTCTTCGGCCTGCAGTGGATCCGCAAGGCCGTCCTGCGGGCGTCGGGCTACAAGGGACTGCACGACGAGACCGCGCTGTTCGCCGCGCACCGGTCCACCGCTGAGGCTGCCCCCGTCGGCGGGCGCGGCGCGGTCGCGGACTGGTACGGCTTCACCCTCGCGTTCAAGGGTGTGCTGCTGGAAGGACTGGAGGTGGCGTTCATCGTGCTGACCTTCGGGGCGAACGCCCACCGGACCGGTCTGGCTGTCCTCGGGGCGGTCGCCGCGGTCGCGGTGGTGGCGGTGGCCGGGGTGGCCGTGCGCGCGCCGCTCGCCCGGGTCCCGGAGAACACGATGAAGCTGGTCGTCGGGGTGATGCTCACCACCTTCGGGATCTTCTGGGGCGCTGAGGGGGCCGGGGCGCACTGGCCGGGCTCGGACCTGGCGCTGCTGCCGCTGGTCGGGTTCGTCGCCGCGGTCACGGCCGTGCTCGCCGCAGGACTGCGTCGCCAGCACGCCCGGGTCCGGAACACGTCCACCGCCTTCGCTGGGAGCCGCTGAGATGCTCCGCCGGTTCGGGCTCTTCTGGTACGACTTCGTCGTCGGTGACGACTGGCGGGTCGCGGTCGCGGTCGTGGCGGCGTTGGTCCTCACCGCGGCCCTCGCCGCGGCCGGGATCCCCGCCTGGTGGGTGCTGCCCGCGGCCACCGTCGCGGTCCTCGCGGTGTCACTCGGGCGGGCCGCGCGGGCGGCTGACCCCGACCAGTGACCTCACCCGGGGGCTGGGTGGTGCTGGTCTACCGGATCCCGGCCGAGCCGACCCGGCTGCGGGCCGGGGTGTGGCGGCGGTTGCGAGCCGCCGGCGCGATCTACCTCCAGAACTCCGTGGCCGCCCTCCCCCGCGCCGCCGGGTCCGAACGCCTCCTGCGGACCCTCCGCAAGGACATCGTCGACATGGGCGGCACCGCGCAGGTCCTCGCCGCGGACGTCCTCACCGGTGAAGCGGACATCGTCACCGCGTTCAACGCCGCCCGCGACGACGAGTACGCCGAGATCGTCGACCGCTGCCAGGACTTCGAATCCGAGATCGCGCACGAGACCCAGACCGGGCACTTCACCTTCGGGGAGCTCGAGGAGAACGACGAGGACCTCACCAAACTGACCGCCTGGCTGGCCAAGGTCGCCACCCGCGATGTCCTCGGCGCCAGCGGCCGCCAAGCTGTCGCCGACGCCCTCGCGAGGTGCACCGCAGCCCTCGAACACTTCGCCGAACAGGTCTACGCCGCCGACGCCGACGCCCGCTGAACACGCCGCGACGCTTCGCGATGACCAGGCCCGCTGGAGGAGCCGGTCCGCCCCAGTCCCCCTCGGTGGACCAACTCACCCGCCGGTGGTCGTCCGCGTCACCGTCCACGACGGGTGCTCCCAGCGGTTGCGTCGACGCTGCAGCGCCAAGGTCCCGAAAGACTCCGGCGCGGGGTGGCTCGTGGTGCCCAGAGCCCGCTACCGGAGGTGGAGCGCGAAGAAGTCCCGGCTGGTGTGGGTGAAGTAGCGGTCGGCGCTGCGTTGGAAGGTGATCAGCTTGTGCGGCCGGGGCGTCGCACCCGCGGGGTGGGTGTACCACATGAAGGACATCCACGCGGGATTGATGTCCATCTCCATCCCGCGCACCGACCCAGCGTCCAAGAGGAGGTTCGCCAGTGTCTGCGGGGTCAGCGCGCTGCCCATCACCAACACGAAGTCGCCGCGGGCGGTGATCCCGACCCCGGACCGCCACACCGCCGGGCCGACTCCGATCATCGGGCCCCAGTCGGCGGTCACGTTCGAGTCCAGGCCGGACCGGATCCGGTGCTGGTCGATGAGCAGGTGCAGGTTCTGCCGGACCGCGACGACGTCGCCGCTCAGCCGCTCCTCATCCGCCCAGGAGCCCAGACTGACCCGACCGTCCCGGTGGATCACCAGGGACGCGAGCCCGGCCAGCAGCTTCCCTGCGGTGTGCCCGTTCTCGTAGAACCCGCCACGCAGCTCCGGGGTCTTGAAGCCCCCGTTGAAAGTGGCCAGCAGGGTCGACCGCTCCGACGGCGGCACCCAGTCGGGCTGGTTCCAGAGCGCGAGGTGCCCGGGATCGGCCCACCCGGGATGCAACTCGAACCGGGTGGCCTTCTGGTCCACCCACACCACACCGGCCTGGATGGAACCGTGGGTGCCGTCCGCTCGCAGGTGCGCCACCTGGAGGACCGGCTGCCCGCGGCGGGTGACCGCCGCGTGGAAACGCCCCTCTCCCGGCAGTCGACCGGGAGCCTGCAACGCCAGCGGCACCCGCAACGCCACCCCCGTCGCCTGGCCGGTCGATCCGCCACCGATGACGGCGGGTGCGCTCCCCGCCCCCGACGCCGTCCTCGACCCCGCCCTCGACCCCTCCGCCGGTGAGCCACCCGACGAGCACCCCGCCGTGAGCACACTCGCCGCGACGAGCACCGCCACCACCCGCGCGGTCACCGCTCGCCGACCCTGGCCAGGCGCTCCCGTCCGGTCCGGCTTCACGAGCAACGCCGCCGGCGTACGGGAGATGGACACAGCTGTGACACGTCGACCAAACCCTACGAATCGTCGCTGAGAGAGGTCACAGCCACGACCCGGACACGGCACGTCAGCGGCTGGTGGTGGATGGGCGGCCGGGGGTCCTGGCGCGCGGGCCGGCGGCGATGTGGCTGGAGATCCAGGTCAGGACAGCGGGTAGTTCGGCCGCCCAGACGGGAAAACGGTGCCCGCCGGGGGTGACGTGGGTGGTGACGGCAGCGCGGCCGGTGAGGAGCCTACGCAGGGTCCGCAGGTCGTTGAGGTCCTCGAGGTTCCCGGTGCCGGCGGCGAGGTAGAACGGCGGCAGCCGGCAGTGGTCGCGGGCGAGCTCGATCGGGATGGTGTACGCGGCGATCGCCGCCTCGTCCCGGTTGAAGATGACATGCCAGAGGTGGCCGTCTTCCCGGGGGGACAGGTACCCGTCGAGGTCGGCGACCGCCCCGTAGGTGCCGGGGTGCTTGAGGGTGAGGTCCACCGCGCAGTACCCACCGGTGGAGTACCCGGCCACCGCCCAATGCGGGCCGGGGGCGAACACCCGGAAGCCGGCGGTGATGTCGGCCGGAACGTCGACCCCGACGTAGGTGGAGTCCTGCGCGCCGCGGGTGCCCTGGTCGGTGCATTCCTGCCCCCGGCCGTGCGGGGGGTTGCTCGGCGCCATGACCACGACCATCGGGGCGATCGTGCCGCGGGCGGTGAGGGCGGCGAGCAGGTTCGTGATGTGCAAGAAGTGGACCCAGTCCCGGGGTTGGCCGGGGGTCCCGGGGATCAGTTCGACCACCGGGAACCGCGTCCGGGAGAAGGCGGCTGCCCGGTACTGCGGGGGCAGCCACACCAGCCCGCGGCGGGTGATGCGGCTGCGCCGCCCGGTCAGGGTCACCGACAGCAGGTCTCCACCAGCGCGGGCCGGTCGCCGCCGCAGGAGGGCATCGACCTGGCCCCGTGAGAGCTGACCGCCGCCGCGGACCGCGGGGAGCACCACCGCGCGCGGACCGGTGTCCGGTGGGATCGGGGCCGCCCGGCGCGCACCGGTCCGGTGTGCAGCCGCCGCTGACGACCCGCGGGTGGCGCCTGGAGCGAGGCCGGCGTGGACCGCGCCGGTGGTCACATCGGCCCAGGAGGTGAAGTACCCGAAGTGGACGTTCACCCCGATCGCCCCGGCCGAGAAGACCAGACTCAGCGCGACTCCGGCAGCGGCCACCCGCGGCCACAGCCGGCCCCGCCGGGCCGCCAGCACCGTGAGAGCCACCGCCGCGGTGACCAGCACCGCCAGCAGCACCGCAGAGTCCGGGGCCAGCAGCCGTCGTAGCGCGTGCACGATCACACCTCCTGTCCAGTCGACCGCGGTCACCGGCCGGTTCGACTCCTCCGGCGGGCAGGGAAGTCACGATCCATGAGGTCAGCGGGTCCCGCCGCCGCACCCGATCACCCGTACCCACCGCTCGCCAGCCCGGCGACGACCTGCGGTGGCCATCCCAGCGCACACCGAGCCGATCCGCATCCGCCCGCAGACCAGGCGCACCCGGCCCCGCATCACCCCCAGGGACCACCTGTTGACCTGGGCCCGGCCGCCGCGACGCCGAGCGTGGCATCTTCGCTCGACCGAGCAGCGTCTCCACGCCGCCGTGGGAGTTGCCGGCCAGGCAGCCCACCAGGACGAAGCCGACTCCCCACGCGATCCCGCCGGCCGCGTCGTGGACGGTCTTCGGCGGCCGTTTCGTGGCGTTCTTCCGGGCTGTCATGCCGGCGCTGGCGGGGGCCGCCGTGGTCTCACTGCCGGCGGCGGCCGCCGTGGTCTGACTGCCGGGCCGTCCCGGCTGGCCGCGGCGGGTGTCCGGTCGAGGGCAGCAGGACGGTGAAGGTGGTGGGGCGGTGACTGGACAGGGTGACCCGCCCGTGTTCGGTCTCGGCGATCTGCCTGGCCAGGGGCAGACCCAGGGCACCCGGCCGGGTCGGCAGCTGACCCATCAGGGTGGCGATGCGGTCGCCGTCGACGGCACCGTCGTCCTCGACGTCCACGGCGAGGTGGGTGGCGACCCGCCTGAGTCGCACCTGCACCGGTCCCCTGCCGTGGTGCAGGGCATTGGCGAGGAGCACGTCGAGGATCTGGCGGACCGAGGCCGCCGGTGCCGACGTGGCCGCCGCTGTCTCCGGCGGCTCGACCGAGGTGCTGAGGCGCCGCCCGGCGCGGGCGAGCTCACCGTGCCAGCGGTCGGTGACCTCGTCGGCGAGTCCGCGCATGGTCAGCGGCGCGGCCGCGGCGGGACGGTTGCTGTCGGGTCGGGTGAGGACCAGGACGTCGTCGATGGTCCCCTCGAGGCGCCGCGCGACGGTCAGCGCTTCACCGAGCGCCGTCCACGGGTCACCTGACCGGCTGTCGAGGACCTCCTCGAGGATCAGCTCGAGCCCGGCGAGGGGGGTGCGGAGCTGGTGGGAGGCGTGGGCGGAGAACGCCCGTTCGCGGGTGAGCAGCGCCTGCAGCCGGCCGGCGGTCTCGTCGAGGGCGTCGGCCACGGAGTCCACCTCGGGTAGGCCGCTGCGACGGTCACTGCGGGTGAAGACCGGGCCGCCGAGGGCTCGGGCGTCGACAGCGAGGCGCTCGACCGGGCCGACGAGGACCCGGACCCTGCGGCGGGTCACCGCCCAGGCCAGCAGGACGGCCGCGGCCGCAGCGACGGCCATGGCTGCCCAGATCAGCCCGGTCAGCCTCCACAGGGCGGACGCCGGGGAGCTGGCGCGGACGGCGCCGACGACGACCTCGCCCGCGACGAGGGGCACGACGGCCACGAGCTGGCCATCTTCCTGACCCTGCGCCGGCGTCCCGCGCAGGGCCCGGTCGAGCAGCGGGTCGGCTGCGACGGGGCGGGAGCCGATGCCGGCACGGCGGCGCGCGTCGAGGACCTCGATCGTGATGCCCCCCACCGGGGGGGTCTCGACCTGGTCGCCGGTCGCCAGATGCGCGGTGTCGGTGCGGGCGGCGGTCACCAGGGCCGCCCCCTGCAGCTCGCCCCACTCCTGGGAGACCAGCAGCTGGCGGGCGGCGATCGCCAGGGGCACCGCGAAGGCGACGACAGCGGTGACGACCGCTGCCACGACGAGCCTCTCCAGCCGTCGCCGCATCACCGGAGTGTGGCCGATCAGGGTGGTCGATCGGGGTGGTCGAGAAGCTTTGCCGAGGTTTTGCCTGTCCGGGCCACGTTGTTGGCCCGGCCCTTCCTAGCGTCGCTGACACCAGGTCCGCCGGGTGCCCCGGTGGGCTCCGCGTTGTCGAGTCACCGTCAGGGAAGAGGGTCCATGTCGTGGTCGCCGGTACGGGCGTTGCTGTCGGCGGGCTGCGCGGTGGCCGTGGTGGGGGCCTGCGCACCCGCCGCGTCCAGCACGACCACGCCTGGTGGTGCAGGGTCCCGGGTGTCGACACCGGCCGGGTCGCCGGGCGGTCAGGCGGGCTCGGCGACACCAGCGACCGGACCAGCGTCGGGCGCGCCGGGCGCCGCGACAGGAGCTGCAGCGACCGGGCTGCCAGCGGGGACGGGGAGTCCGGCGCCCGCGCCCGCGGCGACGGAGGTCAACCCGGCCGGTGACATCCCCGACACGCAGTCCTACGTCGCCTACCGGGTGCCCGGGCAGACCGTCCAGCTGCGTGTCCCGGAGGGCTGGTCACGGTCCACGACCCCGCTGGGCACCACCTTCTCGGACAAGCTGAACCGGATCAGTGTCCGCGTCACCCGGGCGGCGCAGGCCCCGACGGCAGCGTCGGTCGGGGCGGTGACGTCGAGGGAGCTGGCCTCCTCGGTGGCGAAGTACCAGCCGGGCCCGGTGAGCACCGTGCAGCGGGTCGGGGGCCAGGCGGTGCTGTCCACCTACACCGGGGACTCCGCGCCGGACCCGGTCACGTCGAAGGTCGTGCGCGACGCGTTCGAGCGGTACACGTTCTGGCGGGCCGGTATCGAGGTCGACCTGACGCTGGCCGGGCCATCCAACGCGGACAACGTCGACCCGTGGCGGATCGTGTCGAACTCGGTCCGGCTCCGATGAGCGCCCCCGCGAACGCTGCGGTACTGCAGGTCCGGGACGTGTACCGCTTCTACCGGGCCGCCGACGAGGAGACCCTCGCCCTGCGCGGCGTGGGATTCGACGTCGCCGCCGGGGAGACCGTGGCCGTCGTCGGACCGTCCGGCTCGGGGAAGTCGACGCTGCTGGGGTGCCTCGCGGGCCTGGACGAGCCGGCCGGCGGCTCGGTCACCGTGGCCGGGCAGCGTCTGACCCACCGCCCGGAGGCCGTCCGCGCACGCATCCGAGCCCGGTCGATGGGGATCCTGCTGCAGTCGGGCAACCTGCTCGACCACCTGTCCGTCGCGGACAACGTGTCCCTGGTTGCCGCGGCCGGTCGGGGCCGCCGTCGCGGGCCGGCCGCGCGGGACCTGCTCGAGCGGGTCGGACTGAGCGGGCGGGCCCGGGCACTGCCCGGACAGCTCAGCGGCGGGGAGACCGCGCGGGCCGGGCTCGCGGTCGCCCTCGCCAACGATCCCCCGCTGCTGCTGGCCGACGAGCCCACCGGGGAGCTCGACGGGGACACCGAGCAGCAGGTGCTCGACCTGCTCACCGGATGCGCGCAGCGCGGCACCGCGGTCCTCGTCGTCACCCACAGCCCGCAGGTGCTGGCGACCGCCGACCGGGTCCTCACCCTCCAGGACGGGGCGCTGCTGTGAACGGTGGTCCGGTGCGGCGTCGGGAGGACACCGTGGGTGCCGCAGCGGACGGCGCGCTGGTCCGGTGCGTGGACGTCGCCCGGACCTACGGCAGCGGCGCCGCCGCGCTGGTCGCCGTGCACGCGGTGTCCTGCGAGATCGCGCCGCGGGACTCCATCGCCCTGACCGGGCCGTCCGGGTGCGGGAAGTCGACGCTGCTGCACCTGCTGGCCGGCCTCGAGCCCCCGACGGTCGGCACGGTGTCCTGGCCGGTCGCCGGGCACAGCCCGTGGGGGCGACCGGCGGAGGTGGGGGTGGTGTTCCAGGGCCCGTCGCTGCTGCCGCACCTCGACGTCGTCGACAACGTCGCCTTCCCCCTGGTCCTCGACGGGGTGCCCGCCGAGGAGGCCCGCGAGCGCGCGCTGGGTGGACTGGACCGCCTCGGGCTCACCGCGCTGGCGCGGGCGCTGCCCGACACCCTGTCCGGTGGGCAGTCCCAGCGGGTGGCCATCGCCCGGGTCCTGGTCGCCCGCCCGGCCCTCGTCCTGGCCGACGAGCCGACCGGCCAGCTCGACCAGGCCACCGGCGCGCTCGTCATCGACGTGCTCCTCGACGCGGTCGCCGACGTCGGTGCCGCGGTGGTGGTCACCACCCACGACCCGCGGGTCGCGGCCCGGCTCACCCGCACCTGGCGGATGTCCGAGGGGACCCTCCACGACGACGCGCGGGCGGCCACCGGCCGAACGCCGGCCGCGGGGTCCTCGCGGCTGGTGGAGGGGGTCCGATGAGTCTGCTGTGGCTGGCGGGACTGACCCGGCACCGCGCGGCCCGGCTGCTGGGTGTCGCGGCCGGGGTGGCGGCCGCGGTGGCCCTGATCGCCGTGCTCGGGGCGTTCCTCACCGCCTCCCGGTCGACGATGACCGCCCGGGCCACCCGCGCCGTCGCCGTGGACTGGCAGGTCCAGGTCAGCCCCGGCACGCCCGTCGGGCCGGTCCTCGCGGCGGTCCGCGCCGACGGGGTCCGGGCGGCGCTGCCGGTGGAGTTCGCCCGCACCCCCGGCCTGCAGGCCAGCACCGCGGGCACCGTGCAGGCCACCGGCGCCGGTGTCGTGCTCGGCCTGCCCGCGGGGTACGCGCAGGCGTTCGGCGGCGAGATCCGCCACCTCGCCGGCGCCGGGAACGGGGTGCTGCTCGCGCAGCAGACCGCGGCGAACCTGCACGCCGCGCTCGGGTCGTCGATCACCGTCAGCCGGCCGGGCGGGGTCCCGTTCGTCCTGCGGGTCACCGGGATCGTCGACCTCCCGCAGGCGGACTCCCTGTTCCAGCGGGTCGGGTCCCTCGCGCAGCCGACCGCTCCCCCGGACAACGTGGTCCTGCTCGACCAGCCGCTGTTCGACCGGCTCTACAGCCCGCCCGCCGTGCACGGCGCGGCGGCGGTCACCACCCAGGTCCACGTCCACCGCGCCGCGCCGCTGTCGGCGGACCCGGCGGTCGCCTACGCACAGGTCAGCGCTGCCGCGAAGAACCTCGAGGCCCGGACCAGCGGTGCGGTCACCGTCGGGGACAACCTGGGGTCCGCCCTCGGAGCGGCCCGCCAGGACGCCGCGTACGCGCAGCTGCTGTTCTTGTTCCTCGGGGTGCCCGGCGCTGTCCTCGCAGCACTGGTCACCGCGGCAGCGGCCGGCGCCGGCGGCGGCCGCCGACGACGCGAGCAGGCGCTGCTGCGCACCCGGGGCCTGTCCGGGCGCCGGGTGCTGGGCCTGGCTGCGATCGAAGCCGCGACGGTCGGGATCAGCGGATCCGCTGTCGGGCTGCTCGCCGCGCAGGTGTGGGCCTCGGCCAGCACTCCCGGCACCGTGGCCGCCACGGCCGGGCTCCCGCTCCGCTGGGCACTGCTCGCCGCGGGCGTCGGTCTCGGCGTCGCCGGGTCGACCGTCCTGCTCCCCGCCGCCCGGGACCTCCGCGCCGCCACCGTGGTCACCGCCCGGGCCCAGGTCCGGGAGGACCGCAGCCCCGCGTGGATGCGCTACGGCCTGGACGTCGCCCTGCTCGCCGGATCGCTGCTCGTGTTCCGGGCGACCGGACGCAACGGGTACTCCCTCGTCCTCGCGCCCGAAGGTGTCCCGTCGATCTCGGTGGACTACTGGGGGTTCCTCGGCCCGGCGTTCTTGTGGCTGGGTGGGCTGCTGCTGCTGTGGCGGGTCGCGATTCTCCTGCTGCGCCGCGGACGCCCGCTGCTGACCGCCGCGAGCCGGCCGTTCGCCGGCCGCCTCGCGGTGAGCACCGGTGCGACCCTGTCCCGCAACCGCCGACCCCTCGTCCGCTCGATCGTCCTGCTCGCGGCTGCCGTGTCCTTCGCGACGTCGACCGCGGTGTTCAACTCCACCTACCAGCACCAGGCCGAAGCCGACGCCCAGCTGACCAACGGCGCCGACGTGACGGTCACCGTCCCGGCGGGCACCGTCGCGCACCCGGCCGCGGCCGCCGCGATCACCGGGGTCGGCGGGATCCGGCGGGTCGAGCCGCTTCAGCACCGCCTGGCCTACGTCGGCAACGACCTGCAGGACCTCTTCGGCATCCGCCCCGCCACCATCGCCGCGGCCACCACCCTGCAGGACACCTACTTCAACGGCGCCGACGCCCGCACGGTCCTCGCCACCCTGGCCCGTACCCCCGACGGCGTCCTCGTCAGCAGCGAGACCGTCAAGGACTTCCAGCTGACCCGGGGGGACACCCTGAACCTGCGACTGCAGACCGGGCGCACCGGCACCTTCCGGGTCGTCCCCTTCCGGTACATCGGGATCGTCAAGGAGTTCCCCACCGCACCGCGCGACAGCTTCTTCGTCGCGAACGCGGCGTACATCACCCGGATGAGCGGCTCCGACGCGGTCGGGGCGTTCCTCGTCGACACCGGTGGCCGCGACCAGGCCGCTGTCGCCGCCGCGTTGCGGACCCGGCTCGGGCCGACGGCCGCGGTCACCGACCTGACCCAGGTCCGGGGGACCGTCGGCTCCAGCCTCACCGCCGTCGACCTGCGCGCCCTCACCCGCATCGAGCTGGCCTTCGCGATCGCCCTGGCCGCCGCCGCCGGCGGGCTCGTCCTCGCCCTCGGGCTGGCCGAACGGCGCCGGGCCCATGCGATCGCCCGGGTCCTGGGCGCCACCCCCCGCCAGCTCCGCGGGTCGCTGCTCTTCGAAGCCACGGTGGTGGCCGTTGGCGGCCTCGGTGGTGGCGCGCTGCTGTCCTGGGCGCTGTCAGCGATGATCGTCAAGGTCCTCACCGGGGTGTTCGACCCGCCCCCGGACCACCTGTGGGTGCCCGGCGGCTACCTCGCCGCCGTCGCGGCCGCCGTCCTGACCGTGCTCGCCGCGGCCGCGGTGCTCGCCGCCCGCGCCACCCACCGCCCACCCGTCGAGGAGCTCCGCGAGCTGTGAGCACCACCCGGGCGGCCCCGCCGATCCCGGCCGGCCGGATCCTGCTCGTGGAGGACGACCCCGTCATCGGGAGTCATCTGACCACCGCGCTGCAGGCACACGGCTACTCCTGCACCTGGGCCCCCACCGCCGCCGCTGCCCGCGCAGCCGCCGGAAGCGGCGCCCCCCTGGACCTCGTCCTGCTCGACCTGGGCCTCCCCGACGGGGACGGCATCGACCTCGCCCGGACCCTCCGACTCGACCGACCCGATCTCGTGATCGTCGTCCTCACCGCCCGCACCGACGAGCTCGACGTCATCACCGGCCTCGACGCCGGCGCCGATGACTACCTCACCAAACCCTTCCGGCTGCTCGAGGTCCTGGCCCGCGTCCGCGCCCACCTACGCCGCCGACCCCCCGACCCCGCCGCCGACCACCCGACCGGGGCCCTCCACGTCGACACCGCCGCCCGGCGGGTCACCTTCCGGGGCCGAGACGTCCCCCTGCGCGCCAAGGAGTACGACGTCCTGGCGTTCCTCGCGGCCCGCCCCGGGCATGCCGTCAGCCGAACAGAGCTGATGACCCGGGTGTGGGACGAGCACTGGTTCGGCTCCACCAAGACCCTCGACGTCACCGTGGCGTCGCTGCGCCAGCACCTCGACGATGCCGGCATGGCCGGTGCGGACGCACCCGTCCTACTCACCCTGCGCGGCTTCGGCTACCGCCTCGACCCCCCTTCCCCGAGCAGGACCGGACAGGAGCCGGACCAGCAGGTCGACCCGACGCCGGCGGACATCGCGGACCGCTGAGTCAGCAGGTACAGGACCACCCGAACGCGAGCCCCCGGGCCAGAGGACCAGGTGCCCCCCGGTGAGGACGGCCACCGCGGCCCCCGCGCGGTCGCCGAACTCGTCCTGGTCCCGGCGGCCCTCGACGTGCGCCCGGCGCAGCCGCTCGAGAACTTCATCGCGGTCGGCATCCGACGCACGCATCAACCCGCCTCGACCCCACCCGAGGTTGATCCCAACCGCCTCCGCCGCCGACGCCGCCCCGGGCCCGCGGTGTCCAGACGCAACGCCACGACCAAGCCGGAGTTCGCCGGGTGAGCTGGCACGGAGGAGACTGACCCCGCAGTCGGGTCAGACGGGGGTCTTGTCGGTGTACCGCTGGCGGGCGGCCTGGCAGGACACCCCGAGGGACACCGCGATCTCTCAGGACCGGCCCCGGGTGCGGGCGGCGTCGCGCAGGCGCAGCTCGTCGACGCGGACCGCGTCGGACACGACCGCGAACCGGTGCAGGTCGTCGGTCACCTCCACGGCCGCCGCGCCGGGGTCGAGGGCGTCGGTGAGGACCTCATACCGGGCCGCGGCCCGGTCGAGGTCGTCCTCGCTGTGGATCACTGCCACCGTCTCCTCCCTCGTCCCAGCAACCGCCGGGACTTCGCCCGCAACACCATCGCGTGGATGACCACCGGGTCGTCCCCGTCGAGGTCGAGGACCCCGGGCACAGCCGGATCCGATCCGGTCGTCTACACCGCACCCCGGTCAGCCGTCCCGCCGGCGCCCTCATCGACCACGGACCAAGGTCCCATCCCACCGGTTCACCGCCGTGACGGCGTTGCTGCCCGGGCGACCAAGCGACCGTCCCGCGTACCACCTCCGCTGCGGCCGTGGTCGCCGCCGGTTGTCGGCCGCAGTGGGTCAGCGGGGCTCCGCGGGTGGGTCGTCGTCATCCAGAGGTCCGGCTCCGATGGGTCGTTGGGTCCAGGTCACGTCGTGCCAGCGGCCGTGTTTCCACCCGATCCGCCGATAGGTGCCGATGGGTTGGAAGCCGAGTGAGCGGTGCAGTGCGACGCTCGCCTCGTTGGGCAGGGTCATCCCGGCGACCGCTGTTCGGTAGCCTCGCTCGGCCAGTCGAGTCAGCAGGGCGGTGTAAAGCGCGCGACCACCGCCGGCGCGCCGCCGGCCCGGTTCGAGGTACACGCTGACCTCACAGGACCACCGGTAGGCGGCGCGGTCCTTGAACGGCCCCCCGTAGGCGTACCCGACGACCCGGTCGTCGACCTCGAGCACCAGCCAGGCGTGGGACCGCTGGGCGTCAGCGATCCGCCGGCGCATCTCCTCCAGGGACGGCGGGTCGACCTCAAAACTGACCGCGGTCCCGATCACATACGGCGCGTAGATCGCCGCGCACACCCCGGCGTCACCCACCGACGCGTCCCGCACGGTGTATTGCACGCACACGCCGGCGACGGTAGGAGGCTCAAGCGCGCAGCTGCGCTGTGACACCCCGGAAAACGGCTCTGCCGTTATCTGCTGAGACGGGCCGGTCGGTGCTGTGTGGTGGCCCGGGTCAGACGTCGAGCCGGACCCGACCCCGACCGGTGGGGTCGATCGACCACCCCGACCCCGGCGGGGGTGCGGCGCTGACACCGTCCACGGCGGTGATCCCGGCGTCGGCGGCATCACCGAGCACCTCGGTCAGCAGCCGCTGCTCCAGCCCGCGCCCGGAGTGGGCGGCCGCGACGTCCAGCGCAAGCAGGGCCGCCGGACGTCGCGGTCGCCGCCCCGGCGGCGACGCACACCGCCTGCCCGACCAGCGGACCCCCCGAGGTGCTGTTCACCCAGACCAGCGTCCAGGACACCAACCGGCGGGCCCGGCCCGCCGCGACCAGCTCCGCGGTCGGGAACCCGGCCCGCCTGACGAAGCCGGCTGGGGGGATCGACTCCTGGTCGATTCGGTGGGCGCGGTCGACGACCCGCCCCCAGGTGCCCGCGCTGAGGTAGTAGGCCCGGTCGGTGTCCCCGGTCCCCCGGTGGTGCGGGTCGAGGACGACGAGGTCCCCGTCGCGACGGGTCACCCCCCGCATCGCGCCGGTCGACAGCTCCTCCTCCAGCCACCCGGACAGCCCGTCGGCCCAGTCCGCGGGGCCGGAGGTCACGAGCCCGGTCTGCGGGTCGGGGACCCCCCACCCGGCCTCGCCCCGCCAGCCGTCGTCGTCGTCGCGGGGTTCCAGGCGGATGGGCAACTCCACCCGGACCGCGAACCGGCGCGGATCGGACCGCCACCGGAACACCAGGACCGCGGCGTCACCGTCGCGGTCGACGCGCACCGGGTGCAGGAATGCCGCCGCGGGCGGGGCGGTGAGGAACCACTCCCGGGCCGCGGTGAACGCCGCAGCCGCCACCCCGGTTTCCGCCGACCCGCGGGGCGGCCACGCCGCCGCGACCCGGGTGACCCACGACCGGTCCGCGGCGGGCATCGCCATCACCGGGGTCAGCGGTTGGTACCGCCGGGACCTCGCGCCTGTCACCGCCGGATCTCCACCACCCACCCAGCATCGAGGTGGCCCCGAGCCGGGACAACTCGCGGTGGACGCTGACGATCGTCGACGTCCCAGTCGATCGGAGCCACCCACCCCTCCTTCCCGCCACTCCGGGGTCAACCACTCGAATGGTGGCGACCAGCGTCAGATGCATGACCCTGCGCCGCCTCAGCCCGGAGGCAGTCGACGCCGCAACTCTGCGCTCACTGGCATCGGCGGTCCCGACCGGTACCGTCGCGGCGTGGGAGCTGCCGTCCGCGGGATGGCCGCGTTGGTGCTGACGGTCGCGGCGGGTGGGACGGCGTGCGACGGGCAGCCGGCCGGCCCTGGGTCGTGGTCGCAGCTCCCGCAGCCCACCGCGGACCCGTCGGCCTTCCCGCCGGTGGTGTCCGGGTCGCTCGTCCTGGACATCGGCGGGCGGGGACCCGCGGCGGTCGACCTCCCCGCCCACGCGCAGCGGTTCGCGCATCTGGTGTTCCGCCTCCACTGTCTGAGCGCCGGCCCGATCACGGTCATCGACCACGCCCGGCGGGAGGTGTTCGGCACGGGGTGCTCCCCCACCGCCGCCGACCTCGCCGGTGACTACGACTCCGTCGACGTCACCGCTCCCACCGCCGCCGGAGCCCGGTTCACCGTCCACGCCGACTCGCACGCCCTGTGGCGGCTGGACATCACGACCTACGGCGACACGACCGACTGACCGCCCGCCGCGGCCGCCTCCCGCCCTCGCCGCACCGGCCAGTGCCGCACCGGCAGGGCCGTGGCGTCCCGGTGACGGTGGCGGGTTCGGTGCCGATCAGGCGTCAATGGTCCGGCTCAGGCGCGGCGGAGGAGCAGCTGGTCGTGGTGGCCGTCGGTGGTGACGGTGTCCAGGAGCAGGTCCGGCCCGCGGGGCGTGGCGTCGAGGGTGAACCGGCCGAGGACGGTGGCCAGCCCGGGGACCCAGACGTCGGTGAGCCAGGAGAACGGGAGCTGCAGTCGGTGGCTCCCGGCGGTGGTGGTGTGGGTGGCGGACTGGCCGGGTGGCAGCACGCCGATCTCGATCTCGGCGGCGGGCTCGTTGAGCCACTGCGCGACCGCGAGCTGGGCCCGGCCGGTCAGCGCAGCGGTCAGCGCGGGCTGCACTGCTGCCGGGGCGGTCCCGTCGCTCAGCGCGATCGTCCAGGTTGAGATCACCGACGCGACGAGCCGCGCGGGCAGCCCACCGCCGAGGCGGAGCAGTCCGGGCACCGGGTCGGCGGGATCCCATTCCCCGAACGCGCCACCCCCGTGCCCGGCACCGCCGGGCGGGCCGCCGTGGATCGGGGAGTAGGCGTACCAGCCGAACGACGACCCACCGGTCCCGCCGGGTCCGGTGGGCGCGGCGGCGGCCCAGGCTGGGATGACGGCGGCGGTGAGGGGGTCGCTGGGGCCGCGGCTTGCGAGGACCAGGACCCGGGGGGGCTGCTGCCCGCCACGCGGTGAGGACCTGCGCGCACGGCACCGGCTGGGCGCCGAGGGCGGTGAGCAGCTGCTCGCCCTCGAGGTCGTCGTGGTCGGGGGCGGTCAGGAGTCCCGCCGACCACACCAGCCGGTGCGTCTGCCCGGAGCAGGCGAGCAGCGTCTGCGTGGCCGGCAGCGCGACCAGCTCGCCCGCTCCGTGCACGGTGGGACCCGCTGTCGGCAGGGCTGGGAGCGGCTGGGTCACGACGCGGCCGTCCAGTCGGGCAGGGCGACGTCGATGACGGCCCGCCGAGTCGGCATCGTCGGGAGCAGCCGCAGGGTCCGGGCCCGGGGGTCCAGCGGAGGCCGGTAGAGGACCTCACCGGACCGCTCGGTGCCGGTCGAGCCCCAGCTGCTCCAGTCCCCGAGGTACCACTGCCCGAGGTCGTCGCGGGCCCACCACGCGAACACCGGGCTGGCGACCTGCTCACCGTCGGGGTCCGCGGCCAGCCCGCCGGTCTCGATGGTGTCCACGGTGAACCCGTCGGCGCTGCTGCTCAACGCGAGCAGGACCGCGGCCGTCCCCTCGACCAGGGGGGTGGCCACCCCCAGCGGGAGGGATCCGACCGGCGCCGGGGCGGTGACCGTGCGCCGGACAGACCGCCAGCACTCGGGCAGGTCCGGTGTTGTCGCGCCGCCGCCGTGCTGGGGGATCGAGGCTGGGAGCGGCCCGAACTGGCTGACCATGACGGCGCCGGTTGGGCTCTGCCAGGAGCGGGCGGGTCGGGTGGGTGCGTCGGCGTGGACGGCCCGGTACTCGGCGAGGACCGCCGACCCCGGGTCGAGGGCGCCGGTGGCGAGCAGGGCGTCGACGGCGGGGTCGGATCCGCCGCGGCGGTCCCGGTTCGGGTCGGCGGCGGCGAGGGCGTGGCGCAGGTAGGACTCCGCCGCGGTGCCCTCGCTGTGGTCCTCGACGGTCACCGGTGGCGGGGTCGCGGGGATGAGCTCGACGCGGTGCCCGTCCAGCTCCAGCCAGCGGGTGCTCGCCGACAACGCCACCGAGGTCGAGTAGTGGCCTGTCCAGGAGCCGTCGCCGCCGCCCCCGCTGAAGTGTGCGGGCTCGACCCGGCCGGTGTCGTCACCCATGTCCATGCTCCCGGAGGACCCCATCCCCCAGGTCGGCGCGGGCCGGCCACGCCCGTGCCAGGACCGGTTGCGTTCCCACGGCGGCGGGGTCGAGGCGGACACCGCCATGGTGGTCGCGTCGTCGGCGAGCACGGCGTAGTGCACCTCCCACGCCCATCCGCCTCCGCCACCTGCGGGGGTGCTCCCGACGGGCGACGGGACAGGGCGGCACCCGGCGACCTTCGGCGCGACCGGCGCGATCGGCGCGACCGGCGCCGGCGCGTTGGGGCCGGACCGGTGGGGTCGCGACCGGTGGAGGCGGCGATGGAGGGCGTGGCCGTCGCCGCGCAGCCCCGCCGCGACGGTGTAGTCGTCGAGGACGGCGACCGCGACGTCGACCGGGAGACCGCCGACCGCAGCCAGCGCCGACGCGGCCGTGCCCAGCTCGCCGCCCGCCCACCCATCGGCGGGCGCTGTCCGCAGGATCCGTTCCCCGACCAGGCGCAGGTACAGCTCGGGGGCGACCACCCCGACCGGCTCCCGGACCGGGCCGGGTGGCGGGTCGGGTGGCGGGTCGGGTGGGTGGACGCCGGCGGTCACGGCGGCCAGCGTGCCAGGGCCGGGCAGGATCGACGGGTGGACACCTCCGGGACGGCAGCGCAGGCGTTGGCGGTCGCGGTGGCCGCCGATGTGCCCGTCCTGCTGTGGGGTGCCCCGGGAACCGGGAAGACGTCCGCGGTGCGGGCGCTGGCAGCGGCCGCGGGCTGGCCGTGCGAGACGGTGATCGCGTCGATCCGGGAACCGGCGGACTTCGCGGGCCTGCCGATCGTCGTGACCGGCCCGGACGGGGTCGCGGCGGTGGACCTGGCCCCGCCGCGGTGGGCGCAGCGCCTGGCCGCGGCGGGACGGGGGCTGTTGTTCTTCGACGAGGTGTCCACCGCCCCACCCGCGGTCCAGGCAGCGCTGCTGCGGGTGGTGCTCGAACGCACCGTCGGGGACCTGACCCTGCCGCCGGCAGTGGCGGTGGTGGCCGCGGCGAACCCCCCGGAGCAGGCGGCCGACGGCTGGGACCTCTCCGCGCCGCTGGCGAACCGGTTCTGCCACCTGGACTGGGCGGTGGACGCGCGCACGGTCGCCGCCGGGTTCGCCGGCGGCTGGCCCACCCCGAGGGTCCCGGATCTCCCCGCGGGCTGGGTCGACCGGACGGCGACGACGAGGGCGTGGGTGGGAGGGTTCCTCACCGTCCGCCCGCCGCTGGTCCTCGACGTCCCCGCGGAGGCCGCCACTGGCGGCCGGGCGTGGCCGAGCCCGCGGACGTGGGAGATGGCGGCCCGCCTCCTGGCCGCCGCCGCGGCCGCCGGCGTCGACGACGCGGTCACCTCGGTGCTCGTGCGCGGCGCGGTCGGCGCCGGGCCGGGCGTGGAGCTGCTGACCTGGCTCGCCGAGGCCGACCTGCCCGACCCGGAGGTCGTGCTCGCCGATCCGGACCGGTTCGTGCTCCCCGACCGCGGAGACCGCGCGTACGCGGCGCTGGCGTCGGTGGCCGCCGCGGTCGCCGCTGATCCCACCCCGACCCGGTGGGCGCAGGGATGGGCGGTGTTCGGGCGGGTCGCCGACGCAGCCCCGACGTGGTCGCGACAGCTGCCCGAGTCCTGATCCGGGCCCGTCCCGCCGGCGCGCCCGTCCCGGCCGAGGTGCACGCGCTCGCGCCGCTGCTGCGCGACGCGGGCCTGCTGTGAACACCGGGTCGGCGCCCCGGCTGGCTGTGTCGGCCAGCGGCCGGTGACCGCTCCCGAGCCCGGCTCGGGGCTGGACCGCCGGCCGGTGACCGCGCCCGTCCTGGGCCTGGACCGCGGGCAGGTCGCGGCCGCCCGGCTGTGGGCGGTGACCCGGATGCCCTACCTGGCCAGTGCCCTGTTCGCCGCGGACGTCCGCGCAGCCCCCGCGACCGCGACCATCGGGGTCGACCGTGCCTGGCGGGTGCTCGCCGACCCGGCCGTCGCGACGTCCCTCGACGTCGCCGACCTCGGGAGACTCCTGCTGCACCTGGTCACCCACCTGCTCCGCGACCACGCCGACCGGGCCGACACCGCCGCCGTCACCGACCGGGGCCGGTGGAACCGGTGCGTGGACGCAGAGGTCAACGACGACCTCCCCGACGGCCTCGTCCCGCCGGCTGCCCCCGACCTGCCCGCCGATCTCGGGTGCGCACCGCACCACCTCGCCGAGCACTACCTCGCTCACGCCGAAGACGGTCCCCGCCGCTGGGACTGCGGATCAGGCGCCGACGGGCGGCCCGGCATCCCATCCGACGCTGCGTCCGGTCTGGACCGCGCCGCGGCGGGGCTGCTCCGGCTCGCGGTCGCCGCGGACGTGAACCGTGCCGGGCAGGTCCCCGGCTCGGTGCCCGCGGGCTGGCTGCGCTGGGCCGAGACCCTGCTGCCCTCGAGGCTGGACTGGCGGCGGGTCCTGGCCGGTCAGGTCCGGGCTGCGGTCGCCGCCGTCGCCGGCAGCGTCGACTACTCCTACCGCCGCCCCGCACGACGCGGCGCGGCCGTCCTGCCCGTGATCCTCCCGACCCTGGTCCGGCCGGTGCCGGAGGTGGCCGTCGTCTGCGACACGTCCGGATCGATGTCGGATGCCCTGCTCGGCCGGGCGCTCGCGGAGGTCGGCGGCATCCTGAGGCGCGCCGGGCTGCCGGCGGGGAGCCTCCGCGTCCTGGCCGTCGACACCGCCGTGCACGCGGTCCGCCGGGTCAGCCGACCCGCGCAGGTGGTCCTCGCCGGCGGCGGCGGGACCGACATGGGCGCCGGGATCGCCGCCGCCGCGGCGTTGCGACCGCGCCCGTCGGTGGTCATCGTCCTGACCGACGGCTGGACTCCCTGGCCGCCGACCCCACCCCGAGGGATCCGGGTCGTCGTCGGGCTGCTGGCCACCCCCGGCGCTCCGGCACCGGTCGGACCACCATGGGCCCGCAGCCTCCTCATCGACGACCCCGCCTGAACCACCGTCCGTGCCGCGGTCTCCGACCGTGTCGTTCCCGCCGGTGCACAGGCCGCGCCAGGCACGGGCCCTCAGCCCGACGGCCCCGCGGCTGCCACGCTCACCGCCGACCCGGTGCAGTGCCCGCTGGGTCGACGATGCGGATGGTGGGTGCGTGGCCCCCGCGCGCCGTCGCCCGTCGTGCCGGGCGAGGGAACGGGCAGGCACCCGACAGCCGCCGCCGTGAACGGTCATCCCAGTGGTGTCGAGGGGTCGGGGGTGGTCGGCGGGCTGCCGGTGACGTCGGGGAAGAGGGTCCAGGACCAGGCGTAGCGGTCGATGTCCGCGCCGGGCGGGCCCCCGGCGGTGGGCGGGCCGCCAGCGGTGGGTGGGCCGTCGGGGTGGTGGTCGCGGGCTGCGGTGAACCGGTTGAGGACGGCGTCGAGCTCGGCGGCGAGGGCATCGGCCTCGTCGGCGGTGAGCCACAGCTGACCGGTCGCGACCGCGGAGCGCATCGGGTGGTCGCTGGAACCGCTGCGCCGGTGCGCCGCCCACGCGTCGTACAGAGATCGGTTGCGGTCCAGGGACATCGCGACGAGCACGTCCCCGGCGGTGGCCGCGGCGGTGGTGTTGTCGATGCGGACGGTGCGGCCCCGTCCCCGCCAGGGCCGTTCACGGCCGTCTCCGCGGGCGGGTGCCCGCTCCACCAGCCCGGCTTTCTCCAAGGCCCGCAGGTGGTAGCTCAGCGCGCTCGGGGTCAGCCCGCACAGCGCGGCGAGCTGGGTCGCGGTCCGCTGCAGACGGCTCGCGGAGTACAGCTCGTCCACGATGCGCAGTCGCGCCGGGTGGGCCATCGCCCTGATCCCCGCCGTCCCGTGCAGGACGACGGTGTCCCCATCGACGGTCGCGGCGGTTCCGCCGTCGGTCGGCCCCCCGGACTCCGCCTCCATCCCACGACCTTAGACGTGAAGCGGATCCTTGACTTCTTCGGGGCGATGGCTACCGTCGCTGTCATGAAGAAACCGCTTCACGTCCGCCGCCCACGGGGCTGTCCGGAAGGCTTGGGTGGCTCGGCTTGGGCGGTGCGGGACTTTCGGATCGCGGTCACCGGCCGTGGCGTGTCCGCGGTCGGCGACGCCGTGACCCAACTGGCACTGCTGATCCGGGTCCACGACCAGGGCGGCGGCGCCGCCGGGGTCGCCGCGGTACTCGCGGTGTCCGCGGCCGCGGTGGTCCTGCTCGCCCCGTGGGCGGGGCGGCTGGTGGACAGCCGCGACTCCCGGCGGCTCGCGGTCGGCGGGTCGGCGGTCGCCGCCGCAGCGGTGGCCGGACTGGCCCTCGGTGGGCCGCTCTGAACGGTGCTGGTGCTGGTGTTCGTCCTGGAAGGCGCGCAGGCCGTGACCGGGCCGACCTGGGGGGCGCTCACCCCGCGGATCGTCGGCGCCGCCCGCGCGGCGCGGGCAGTGGGCTGGGTGCAGTCCGTGGCCAGCGCCGCCCGCATCATCGGCCCCCTGGCCGGTGGGGTCCTCATCGCAGCCGCCGGGACCCGGGCTGCGTTCCTGGCCGACGCGGTCAGCTTCGCCGCCGTCGCCGCGGCCGCAGCGGCGATCAGCGTCCGCCGCCACCCCGACGCGGAACACCCGCGCGGCCCCCGCTGCCACCGACCCCGCCGCCGACGACGCCGCGGCCGGCGGCGGCCGGTCCGGGTCCACCCGGGCGCATCGCCGGCGGCGGTGGACGGCCGGACTGGCGATCCTGCGCGCCGACCGGGTGCTGTGGACGTTGACGATCTGCCTCGCAGTGTTCATCGTGGGCGCGGAAGCCTCCAACGTCCTGGAGGTGTTCCTCATCCGCGACGCCCTCCACGCGGGCACCACCGGATACGGGATCGTCTCCGCCGTGGCCGGCTGTGGCTTGCTCGCCGGATCGATCGCCGCGACCCGGCTGTCGAGCCCCGCCAGGCGGGTCACGGTCCTGCTCACCTGCCTGGTCGCCACCGCGGCCGTCATCACCGCCGACGGGCTCGCGCCGACCCTCACCGCCCTGGCCGCCCTGGCCGCCGTCGGTGGATTCAGCAACGGCCTCATCAACGCGACCTTCGGGGCGGTGTTCGTCCAGCGGGTCCGCGACAGCGACCGCGGCCGCACCGGCGCCACCCTCAACGCCCTCACCCGGACCGCATCCCTCGCGGCGCTCGCACTCGGAGCCCTCGCCGGACCTCTCATCGGTCCCCGCACCGCGATCACCGCACTCGGCGCGACCACCCTGCTCTTGCTCGCCGTCCTCGTCCCCCGGACCACCAACCAGCTCCGGCGCGCAGCCTCCCCACCAGCGCTCACCACACCCGCCGTCCCCTGACCACACGGGCGACCAGAAGCCGCCCACTCCTGACGGTCTGCACCGCGGATTGGACGACGACACTCTCGTGACCGTCGTGCAACCCGGGCTACCCACACCGCGGCCCTCACCAGCGCACGACCGACCCCGGCGGCGGCCACCGCGCGGCCCGGATCCCGCTCGCGCGGTGACAGACAGGGTGTGCGCCCGGCGGCTCCTCCCACCGACTGCAGTTGTCAGGCGCACCATGCACGCCGGCCCCGACCTTCTTCACGTGCGTGATCACCGAACTGCAGCTGGACGAACACGTCCGGTCGCTCGTACGTTGTGATTGTTCAGCGGGGGAATGGCGCCACCGGTGATCCCCGAGACCTTCCCCATGCCGTGACCGGCCGGACCGGCCCGGCCACGGCCCGCGCATCGAGCGGGCAACCCCCGGACAGGGAGTGAGAGAGCTCGATGAACGCGACCACCACCGACGACAAGCCCGTTCAGGGAGGACTCTTCGCGGTGGTCGGAGCGACCGGACAGCAGGGCGGAGCGACCGCGCGGGCGCTGCTGCGCGCCGGCGCCAGGGTGCGGGCGCTGACGCGGAACCCACGAGCCCAGGCAGCCACGGCGCTGGCCGATGCCGGCGCGGAGGTGGTGACCGCCGACATCGCGGATGCGCACAGCCTGCGGGCGGCGTTCACCGGTGTCGACGGGGTGTTCGCGATGACGACGTTCGCCGGGTCGACGGGACCGGCCGAGGAGGTCGAGCACGGCAGGCTGATCGGTGACGCGGCCCGCGACGCCGCCGTTCCGCATGTGGTGTACAGCTCCGTCGGGGGCGCCGAGCGACAGACCGCCGTCCCGCACTTCGAGAGCAAGCGGCGGGTCGAGGAGTACCTGGCAGCACTCGGGTTCCCGCTGACCGTCGTCCGGCCAACGTTCTTCATGGAGAACTTCGCACGCGGCGGCCCTCAGGACGAGAACGGGGTCCTGGTGCTCCGCCTGCCGCTCCCGCCCGGAGTGCCGCTGCAGATGATCGGCGTGCGCGACGTCGGCGCGGTCGCCGCGGCGGCGCTCCTCGACCCGGCTGCGGTGCCCGGCGGCGCTGTCGAGATCGCCGGCGACGAGCTGACCGGCGAGCAGATCGCCGCCGCGTTCGCCGAGCGGGCCGGACTGCCCTCCCGGTTCGAGCCGCTGCCCCTGTCGGCGCTGGCCAGCGACCCCGACCTGCAGGCGATGTTCACCTGGTTCGCCGCCCTTCCCGCCTACCAGGCCGACTTCGCCGCCACGAGAGCCCTGGCGCCCGACGTGCAGGACCTACCCGCCTGGCTGACCGCGCAGGCGTGACCACGGCCCACCCAGGTCGCCAGTCGAGCGGCTGAACTCGGTGTCCAGCCCGCCGCAGGTGGCGCCGGGTGCTCGCCCGCCGTGCCGGAAATGGTCGTCCAGTGGACTGCGCGGGCGCCCGGCAGGTCCGGGCGGCTGCGGTGGTCGATCGCGGGACCGGTCGGCCTCGGCCAGCTCTCAGGAGCCGCGATGTGCGTCGCCGACACCCGGTCGCGGGACCGCAGTGACCGGTCCGTCCGCGGGTTCGGTCAGGCTTCCTGACGGGTGCTGTACCGCCGGCGAGCGGCTTCCCCAGTGGTCCCGACGAGGTCGCCGATGATCCGCCAGGAGTAGCCGTCGGCGCGGGCGCGGGCGACCGCCTCCTGGACGGACCGTTCGGCGTCGGAACGGCCGAGGACCGCCTGGCGGAGCGCGAGGTACACCTGCGGGTCACGTTCATCGCCGGGGTCCGGGTCGTAGTCGGCGAAGCGGCGGGCGAGGTCTTCGCCGTGGTCGACGATGTCCTGCGCGGTGCGCGGCATGGTCATCTCCTCAGGAACTTCGGTCGGGCCCGCATCGCGTGGACCACGACCGGGCCGGTCTGCGACCCGACGACGCCGATCTCCATCAGCGCGCCCGCCGGGTTGGGTCCCATGAGCATCGTGAGTCCGTCGTCGAGGTCGAACACCTGGATCGGGTGGTCGTAGGCGTGGACGATGTCGCGGTCGGTGAGCCCGTGCCTGCGAGCGCTCGGCGCGATGACCGGCACCCCGACCACTCGTCAAAGTCACCTTGCCGAGAACTTGTCGGCAAGCGACCCGGGCGAGGGCAGCCCTCGCGGTGGTCGGGGATCATGCGCACGACCGGGGAGGCCGTCGACCGGGCTTCGACCCGGTCGCGAGTCTGCGGCCCAGGTCGGCACCGCGTGCAGTGGCGCCCGCACGTCCGTGCCGCTCGTCGACCGGCTCGGACGCTCGTCCAGCGAGCCGCGGGGTGCTCAGCCCTTGACGGCGCCGGCGGTCATCCCGGCCACGATCTGGCGGTTGAAGAACAGGTACATCACCAGCGGCGGGATCGTGATGAGGAGGATGTCCATGAACAGCAGGTTGTAGCTGGTGTTGAACTGGCTCTGGAAGTTGAACAGCGTCAACTGGACGGTCGCGCCGTTCGAGCCCGGGAGGAAGTACAGCGGGTTGGTGAAGTCGTTGAATATCGCGACCGACTGCACCACCACCACGGTCACCATCACCGACCGCAGCAGCGGCAGGATGACCCGGAAGAACAGTCCCAGCGGGGACGCCCCGTCCAGGATGGCGGCCTCGTCGAGCTCGCGGGGGATGGTCCCGATGAACGCGCGGAACAGCAGGACGCAGAACGACATGCCGAAGGCCACCTCGACGAGGATGAGGCCGGGGAGGGTGCCGAACAGGTGCACCCGTTGCAGCACCCAGATGGTGGGGACGACGGCGGGCGGCACGATCAGGCCGGACAGGACGAGGAGGTTGACCACCGGCGTCCACCGGGTCAGCCGCCGCTGGAGCACGAACGCGACCATCGCGCTGAACACGACGAGGACCGCGACGCTGACCGTGGTGATGATCGTGCTGTTGATGAACGCGATGACGACGATGTAGTCCTGGGTGGCGAGGACCTGGCGAACGTTGGTCCACAGCTGCGAGTGCGCCGGCCAGGCGAAGTCGAGCAGCGACGCCTGCGAGGCGGACTTCGACGCGGTGAGGATGATGAACGCGAACGGCACGAGGAACACGACGATGCTCGCGAGGACGGCCGCCGCACCCAGGCCGCGGCTGGTCGAGTGCTTCACAGGTTGACCTCCCGGCGGGCCAGCAGGCGGGTGAGCGGGATGACGATGACCATGACCACCACGAACAGGACGACGTTGCCCGCCGTCGACAGCCCGTAGAAGCCGGCCTGGTACTGCTTGTAGATCGCCGAGGCGATCACGTCGGAACTGAAACCGGGACCGCCCTGGGTGGTGGCCCAGATGAGGTCGAACGACCGGAGGCCACCGATCAGGGACAGCAGGATGACCGTGGAGGTCGCCGGCCACGACAGCGGCAGGATCACGTTGCGGAACATCGCGACCGGCCCGGCCCCGTCCATCCGCGCCGCCTCCCGGTACTCCTGCGGGATCGAGACGATGCCGGCCATGTAGATGACGGTGGCGAGCCCGACCCCCTTCCACACGTCGACGAGGGCCACCGAGTACAGGGCGAGGTGGGGGTCGGTCAGCCACCCCGGAGCGGGCAGCCCGGCGGCGCGGAGGACCGCGTTGACCGGCCCGTGGAACGGGTCCAGCAGCGCCTGGAACGTGATGCCGACGCCGACCGTGCTCACCAGGACCGGGAAGAACACGACCGAGCGCAGGTAGCCGCGGGCGATGATCTGGCTGGTGAGCAGGATCCCGAGGAACATCCCGAGGACCACTTTGAGCCCCGAGGTGAGGACCGCGTAGATGAAGGTGTCGGTGAAGCCCTTGACCAGCTGCGGGTCCTGGAAGAACTCGACGAAGTTGGCGAGGCCGACGAAGTGGGAGGAGAAGATCGTCCACCGGGTGAGGCTGAAGTAGAACGACGCGAAGGTCGGCACCGCGAAGAAGACCACGTACACGACCGCCGCGGGCAGGTAGAACCAGGCCGGGTAGACCTTCGAGATCCGGGTGGAACGCCGCGGCGCACGAGCCTCCGACAACCGGGCGGGCGGCATGCTGACCGCCGTCACGACGTGGTCCCCGGTCGCGGCCGCCCGTCCGCGAGCGGCCGCACGTGCACGAGCGGGCGGTCGGCCACGAGCGGGCGGTCGGCCGCGGCCGCTCGACCGCTGCCCTGGCTCACCACCCCTTCAGACCGAGCTGCTGGGCCTGCTTGGTGACGTCCTGGTCGTAGAGGGAGGCGCCCTTGGCGGCCGAGACGATGCCGGACCCGACCTCCACGGTGAAGTTCTCCAGGTTGGGGCCCTTGACAGGGGAGAGGAACTCCAGCGCCGGGCTCTGCTTGCCGTCGGTGTAGTAGGCCGACACGTCCTTCGTGATCTGCGGGACGGTGGCCGGCAGGGTGCACCCGTCGACCAGGTACGGGCCGGTGGGGGCGTTGGCCTTCGTCTGGATCGCGCACCCGGCCGGCGTGGCGATGGAGGCGAGGAACTGCTCGACCGCCGTGAGCTTCGCGCCCTTGGTCGAGGTCGGGACGTAGAGGCCGGCTGGAGCCCAGGTGGTCAGCCCGTTGGTGGCGGCGGTGGCGCCCGGGATCGCGAAGAAGCCGACGTTGTCCACATCGGTCGGGTTGTTCGTCTCGATCGCCCCGACCACGGCGCTGAGCATCGGGTACATGGCCCCAGCACCGGTGGCGACGTCCTTGAGTCCCTGGACGTTCGTGGCGGAGGCGTAGTCGCGGTTCTCCAGACCGAGGGCGTGGATCTGCTGCAGGTGCTCGAAGCCGGCCAGCGCAGCCGGGGTCGTCGCGAACTTCGCCTTGTTGACGGTGTACTGCGCGGCGAAGCCGGGGTTCTCGGCGGCGACGTTGTGGTAGTCGCCCAGAACGAGCAGCTGGGAGGTCCAGGTGTCGGTCCCGCCGTAGGTCTGGATCACCGGGGGCACCCCGGAAGCCTTGATCTTCTGGGCGTCGGCGATGAACTCCGCCCACGTCTTCGGCACGGACAGCTTGAGCTTGGCGAAGATCGGCCGGTTGTAGAGCACCCCGCCGCCGAACGCCGTCCCGAACGGCACCCCGTAGATCGCGTTGTTGACCGACACCTGCGGGTAGTAGGTGGGCTTGACCTTCGCGGTGAGGGTGGACGGGAGCGGCTGGAGGAACCGGGCAGGGCTGATCTGCTGGAACAGCGACCCGGAGTTGTACAGGAACACGTCGGGCATCGAACCGGTCGACAGACGCGTCTTGACGAGGTTGTCGCCGTCGGTGCCGCCCGGGCGGGTCGTCACGCTGATCTTGATCCCCGGGTTCCCGGCCATGAAAGCCGTGGCCAGAGCCTGCGCGGGCTGGACGCTGGCCGGCGAGTTGTCGACCAGGAAGGTGATGCTGGCGTTGACGGCGCCGCCGCTCCCCCCGCCACTGCTCCCGCCACTGCTCCCGCCGCTGGTCCCGCCGCTGGCACTGCCGCCACTCCCGCCGCTGGTGGTCGCGGTGCTCCCGCCACTTCCGCCGCTCCCTCCGGAGCTGCCGAGGCTGCCGGCGCTGCACCCGGCGGCCGCCAGGGACAGGGCGGCCGTGGCAGCGGCCGCCGTGCGGGTGGACCGCGAGAGCCGGCTGCGGGCGGTGCGCGGGAAGTGGGTGTCCATGGGTTCTCCTCTTCGAGACGGACAGGTCGGGCTGGACGCGGCAGGCGCGTGTGGGCATTCCTCGACGTGCCGGCCGCGCGGTCGGGACGGCGGGCGCGTTGCACTCAGGAGGCAGGTGTCACGGGGCGAGCAGGGGCTGGAGCTGTCGGACGAGGCTGTCGTGGCCCTCCCGACGGCCGTGGGCGAACAGCCGCTCGACGAGGTCGCCGGCGGGGAAGTCGAGGAAGGGCGTGAGCCGCTTGGCCACCGCTGTCTCGTCAGCGGCGACACCGGCCGCGGCGGTGGCGTCGACCACCTCCGTCCAGAGGGCGAGGTCGTCGAAGACGTCACGGACGGTCCGCGGTGTTCGGTGCGGCTGCTCGCGGCACGGGTCGGGCACCACCCAGCGGTGGCTGCCGTGTCCGACGGTCAGCTCGTCCTGCCCGGGGAGCCGGACGACCGCGTCGGCACCGACCGGGACCACCACGTCGACGCTGAGCACCTCCCCGTCGCGTTCCCACGCCACCGACGCCTCGCCGTAGGGGGTCACGTGGCGGGCGGCCGCCGAGGTGAGCGCCTCGTGCGGGCGGGGCTCGACCAGCAGCCGCCGGTAGCCCGGCGCCCCGGGGGCGAGACCCGCCACGACCCGGTGCAGCCAGTCCGCGACCGCGCCGAGGGCGTAGTGGTTGAAGGAGGTCATCTCCCCCGGGTTGATCGAGCCGTCGGGCAGCAGGCTGTCCCAGCGCTCCCAGACCGTCGTCGCGCCCATCGTCACCGGGTACAGCCAGGACGGGCAGCTGGTCTGGAGCAGCAGCCGGTACGCGACGTCGAGATCGCCACCACCGACGAGGGCGTCGGTGACCAGCGGTGTCCCGACGAACCCGGTGTCGATGTGGAACCCCGAGGCGCGGACGAGGTCCGCCAGCCGCCGCTGGGCGCCCGCGCGCTGCCCGGGCGTGGGCAGCAGATCCCACTGCAGGGCCATCGCGTAGGCCGTCGGCGCGTCGGACAGCAACCGGCCGCCCGCGGTGACGTACTCCCGGGCGAACGCCTCCCGGACGGCGGCGGCGACCGTCCGGTAGTGCTCGGCCGCCTCGTCCCGGCCGAGGACCTCCGCGGCCCGCGCGACCAGGTCCGCGGACCGGATCAGGTGTGCGGTGGCCACGACGTCGGGTGCGGTCTTCGCCGCGAACGGGTCGTCCGGGGGCGCACTCGGGTCGAGCCAGTCCCCGAACTGGAAACCACCTGACCACAGGCGGGACTCCCCCGCGAGGCTGTCCAGGCGGTCCACCCAGCCACGCATGCTGCTCAGCTGGCGCGCCAGGATCCCGACGTCGCCGGTGCGCTCGTACAGGACCCAGGGCACCACTGCGGCGGCGTCGCCCCATGCGGCCGCGGTGGGCGCCGGGTCGTGGAGGACGTCGGGGACGACGAACGGGACGGACCCGTCGGGGCGCTGGTCGGCGGCGAGGTCAGCCAGCCACGAGGTGAGAAAGCCGCCCACGTCGAAGAGGAAAGCGGCCGTCGGGCTGAACACCTGGATGTCGCCGGTCCAGCCGAGTCGCTCGTCACGCTGCGGGCAGTCGGTCGGGACGTCGACGGTGTTCCCGCGCAGTCCCCACACGACGTTGTCGTGGAAGCGCTCGAGCGTCGGCTCGGAGCAGGAGAACCATCCGGTGCGCCGCAGGTCCGACCCGATGACCAGGGCGTCGGCGTCGGCGCGGCTGAGCTCGCCGGCCCCGCTGACCTCGGCGTAGCGGAACCCGTGGAACGTCAGAGCCGGCTCGAGGACCTCCTCCTCGCCGCCGGCCACGAGGTAGGTGTCGGTCGCGCGGGCGGTCCGCAGCGGCCGGGTCCCGAGCTCGCCGCCGTCGAGCACCTCGGCGTGGCGGACACGGACCTCCGTCCCGGCGGGCAGCCCACCGACCCGCAGCCGCACCCACCCGACCAGGACCTGCCCGAAGTCGAGGATGGTCGCCCCCGACGGTGACCGCGTCACCGCCACGGCCGGCACCGTCTGCGTCACCCGGACCGGCGGGCCGTCCGGGGCCACGAGGACGCCCAGGTCGACGGGCACGACGTCGACCGGGTCCGCCGGCCCGTCCCCGCCCCACCGTGGGCGGCGCAGGTCGGTGCGCTGCCCGTCGTAGAGATCGTCGGCGAGCACCCGGCTCTCGGTGGCCGTCCAGGTCTTGTCGGTGCCGACGACGTGGCGCTCCCCGTCGGCGTCGGTGACCTCGAGCTGGGCCAGCAGGGCCAGGCGGTCGCCGTACAGCCCGCGCTCGCCGAGGAAGCCCAGCCGGCCACGGAACCACCCGTTGCCGAGCACGACCTCGAGTTCGTTGTCCCCTGCCCGCAGGAGGTCGGTGACGTCGTGGGTCTGGTACCGCAGGCGGTGGGGGTAGCTGGTCCAGCCCGGGGCGAGCACCTCGTCACCGACCCGGTGCCCGTTCAGTCGTGCCTCGTAGACGCCGTGCGCGGTGAGACGCAGACGCCCCACGGCGGCGGCGGGAAGGGTGCAACGGCCGCGGAGGACCGGGGCCGGCGTCTGCAGGCCCGCGAGAGTCCGCGGTGAGACGAACGACGCCGTCCAGTCTGCCGGGGACAGCAGGCCGGCCTCGACCGTCGACGGCGGGCTCCACGGACTCCAGTCGCCGGTGTGCCGGACCCGCACCCGAACGCCGGCCACGTCGCGCGAGCCCAGCGGCGCGTCGGGCCACGGCACGAGGACCTGGTCAGCCGTCTCGACGGTGAACACCCGGGGGCCCGCGGACCGCGTCACCTCGACCTCGTACGCCGTCTGCACGAAGCCGCCGTCGGCCTCGGCGATCGTCCACGACAGCCGGGGAGTGGCCATCCCGATGCCCACCACCGAGCCGTCGTGGTGTTCGAAGCGGGGGGAGCTCGGAGCGGTGCAGCGGGCCATCAGGTCTCCTCCTCGAGACTGTGCAACGTTCTACAGCATGGGTGGAGCCTCGGGCCGCGTCAAGGATTCGGCCGGGTCCGACGGCCCTCCGCCGGGGGCCGGACACCGACAGCCGCCGCTCCCCGGCGGCCCACCGGCGCCGCCGCGATCACGAGACGATCGGGCCCGGGCCGCGGCCTCGGCGACCGGCGCCGGTCCGCGGGGAGAGGGAGCCGTCCTGGCCACGTACCCGACCTCGCCCCCCCGGCGGGCGACGATCGACGTCGCCGCCGCCGCGGGGGTGTCCCGGGCGGCCGTCTCCAAGGTCACGCGCCACGCCTACGGGGTCAGCGACGACATGCGCCGCCGCGTCGGTGAGGCCGTCAAGGACCTCGGCTACCGGCCCCGGGTGGCCGCCCAGGCCATGCGCGGCTCGACTTCCACCATCGGCGTGATGATCCCGCTCTACCGGACGTCCTTCTTCGACGACGTCCTCACCGGGGTCGTCGCCGAGCTGTCCGCCACTCCCTTCCAGCTGATCCAGGCGCCCGTCGACCCCCGCCACATCGAGGGATACCGCGCTCTCGAAGCCCTCTACGACCGGCAGGTCGACGGGATCATCGCGGTCTCGCCGCTGGTCGAGCCGCAGTGGCTGGAGGACCTCGCCCAGCGGATCCCCGTCGTCGAGCTCGGCCGCCATGACGCGTCCCGCCACTACGACACGGTGGTCGGTGACGACGCCGTCGGGGCACGCCTCGTCATGGATCACCTGCTCGAGCGGGGACACCGCCGCATCGCCCACCTCACGCAGGCAGATCCGGTCACCGCTGCCCTGGACACCTCACCGCACGGCCTCCGGCGGGTGGAGTACGAGGCCGCCATGCGTCGAGCCGGACTGGGTGAGCACGTCCAGGTCATCGCCGAGCAGCTCCAGGACCGGCCGGCCGAGGTCGCCGTCCGCGCCGCTCTGGAGACCGGCCCCCGTCCCACCGCCCTGTTCGCGGGTAACGACAACGCCGCGGTCGGCGCCCTGCGGGCCATCGCCGAGCTCGGTCTCACCACCGCCGACATCGCCGTCTGCGGCTACGACGACAACCAGCTCTCCAGCCACCCCCTGATCTCACTGACCAGCGTCGACCAGCAGGGTGTCCGCATGGGCCGCTGCGCCGCCGAACTGCTCCGCGAACGGATCGCCGGGCGCCGCGAAGCCCGCCACGAGGTGCTGGAGCCCCACCTCGTCGTCCGGGCATCCACCCTTCGAGCCAGGCCGACCACCGCGGCCTAGGAGGTGACCGCGTCACCAGTCAGGGCTGACTGATCCCGGCGCCTGGACGGCGGCGGATCCACCAAGCAGGCGGCGAGGCCGGGCAGGACGTTCCGGAGCCGACGTGCCCACCCGCCGAGGTCCCTCGACTGGCCGGGTCGGTGCTCGTCCACGTGCGCACGGACCCCGACGCGCCCGGCGGGCGTCCCTGCCGGGGGTCAGCGAGCCCGCACGGCGGTGAGACGTCCCCTGCCGGTGACCGGTTCCGGACCCGGAAGCGCGTTCGCGTCCCGGACTACCCGGTCACCGGCACCCACAGCCGCGTTCTCGGTCCGTCCTCGACGGGTACCGTCTTCACCGAGGCCGGGAACAGCACCGCGTCTTTCACGGTGCCCGCGGCCACCAGCCAGTGCGCGAGCGCACCGGCCATCATCCCCGGCGAGGGTCTGCAGTTGACACCCGGCCGATGCCGTACCGCTGCCCGCCCGAAGCGGCCCCAACGCGGTCGGGCTCAGCCCGACGAGTCGATCCTGATCGATCGACGTCGCGCGGGCCACACCCGATCCGCCAGACAAGAGGCAGTCGTGGAGATCACCCGCCGGTCCGTCACCACCATGTCCCTCACCGCCGCGGCCGCTGCGATCATGAGCAGCGGCCACCTGCCGGGCGCAGCGGCAGCGGTGTTCCCGCGGGTCAAGCCCCACTGGCATCCGGGGCAGGTCGTCACCGGTACAGGAGTCCGAGCCGTCGCCTTCACCTTCGACGACGGTCCCCGCAACGGTGCCACCCAGGCCATCCTCGCCTTTCTCGCCGAGCGCCAGCTGAAGGCCACGTTCTGCATGATCGGCAGCGCCGTCGCCACCAGTCCTGCGGTGGCCCGCCAGGTCCACGCCGCCGGCATGGAGATCGCCAACCACACCTGCGACCACAGCATGAGCCTCGGCCAGGAGTCCCACGCGGCGATCGAACGAGACATCCGCCGTACCCAGGACGTCATCCATTCCGAGGTCGGTGTCATCCCGCGCGTCTTCCGCGCTCCGGGCGGGGCCTCGACGCCGAGGATCCTCGACGTGCTCCGCAACGACTTCCACCACATGATGCCCCTGGGGTGGTCGGTGGAGTCCCGGGACTGGTCACGGCCGGGCACCGAACAGATCGTGACCACCGTGACCACCGAGGTCTCCAGCGGCGCGATCATCGTGTTCCACGACCTCAACGGCTGCTCCGCCGAGACACTCGCCGCGCTCCCCGTCGTCTACGACCACCTGGTTCGGCGCGGGCACACCTTCACCCAGGTCGTCGGCTGACCGCACCGCAGCCGACGACACCGGTCCGGTCAGTTGTCAGTCCGGCTTCGGTGGCGTCACGGTCGGCGTCGAAACGCTGCCACGGCTCAGGAGCACGCGGTGGCCGCCAGTGCAGGAGCTCTGCGACGAAGGCCTCGACACCGACGAGGTCCGGGTCCAGCGCGAAGGTGAACGCCATCTCGTCGCGCAGGTACCCGGTGAGACGTTCGCGCGGGTAGGGCCCGGCGAGTAGGAACGCCACTGGCGCCAGCAGCCGGTCGTACTCGTCCTCGGGCGGATCGGGCACCGACCCGAGGATCCCGATCGGGTCCCAACCATTCAGTAGCGACCGCAGCGCAGCAGCTGGCACGGGGGATGGCGCGGTCACAGGCTGACTGACCTCCTCGGGTTGGAATTGCTGGTCGGCTCGCCGGTTCGTCTCACGGGCGATCAACGATCCTGACACCACCGCCTCGGGGTCGTCGGAGGCCGACCAGCCAAGCCGGTGTGTCCGCGCCCTGCTCGATGCTCAGTGGCGCCGCCGACCCGGCCAGACGGGTCCTGGGTGGCCCGGGTGATGGAGTCGGAGCTGAGGAGGACGACGCGGGTCGGCAGCGGGGTGGCCGCGAGCACGACGTGTCGGCTGAGGGGGTCCACCTGGGGGGTCTGCTCGACATGGTCCGCGGTGAGCTCATCCGCAGTTCGGAGTGAACTCCCGCACCACTGCAACCGCCATCGAAACTGAGACCGCGCCTATCGACGGTAGGTCCGGTTCGAGCCGCTGTGCCGTCGGGGCGGGCGGCCGGCGGCTGCGGTCGCCGGCGGCTGCGGTCAGCGGTTGGGAGCGGCGGCCCGGGGCGTCGCACGTGGGCGGCGCCGACCGCGTACGGCGGCGACCGCGGCGCCAGCGATGAGCAGCAGCGCGGCGCCGGCCATCAGGAGGAGCCGCCGGTGGGGGGCCGACGGGGGCACCGGGGTCGTCGGGACAGGGCGGCCGACGCCGGCGACGGGGAAGGTGACGGTGGCCTGCGCGGTGTGGGTGAGAAGGTCAGCGGTCAGGACGAGGCGGGCGGTCCAGGGTCCGCGGGGCAGGTGGCGGTCCAGGACGATGCGGACGGGCTCGGTCTGTCCGGGGGCGAGGGTCGTGCCCAGGGTCGCGGGGAACGGGCCGGCGCTCAGGTGTACCGGTCCGCCGGTGAGAGTGAGGGTGCCCGTCATGTCCAGTGCGCGGCCGCCGGTGTTGTGGACCAGCGCGCTCGCCAGTGGGTCACCGCTGCTGCTCCGGGCGGCGCTGAGCGAGCCGATGGTGAAGGCCGCCGCGGGCGGGCCGCCGGCTCCGATGGACAGGTAGACGCGGACACCGACCCTGCTGACCCGGTGGACGGCGCCGGCGCCTGCTGACGGGGCGGTCTGCACCCAGATGACGCCGTAGCGCTCACCGGCGCTGGCGTCGGCGGGAACGTCGATGGTGACCCTGACCCGCGCGATGGCGTGCGGCGCGAGGGTCAGCACGCCCGGCTCGTTGCTTGCCCGGCGGGTCAGGTCGGTGACGGTCTGCTGGGTGGCAGGCAGGAAGGAGCCGTCGGCGATGCTGGCGGCGCCGGTGTAGACGACGACCCGGATCGGCGTCGGGAGGGTGCTGGAGACCTCGACCCGGCGGTGGATCACCGTCCCCGGGTGCAGGTGGTCCACGACGTACACCCGGGCCCGCGGATCGGTCCGGGCGGCTGTGGGGGCGTCGAGCAGGCGGATCCCGACCGCGCCCGGACCCGGGGCGGCTGACCGGCCGGTCTCCGGCGCCGCGGTCGGTGCGGCGGCACGGCTCGTGGCCCCGGGAGCGACGGCGCGCTGCGCGGCAGCCGCCGGCGCGGCTGCCGCGACCGACCAGCACAGGCTGGTGAGGAGGTGAGCACAGCTACCAGCCGCCCGGCCGCCGACCCCTGCTCCCGAGCGCCCACCGTGCCATCAGGTCACGTCAAGTGATGGCTGGTCACAGGATCCGCGGTCCGGGCTCGGCGGTGAATCGCCGGCTGCCGCGACCCCGGTCTCGGCCTGGTACCGCGCCGAGACCGGGTTCGCTCGAGCCTCGCGGCGCCTGCGGCGGGTGGCAGGCGGCCGCTATCAGGCGACGGAGGTGGTGACGGTACCGGTGTAGACCCCGGCCAGGGCACTGGCGGGCAGGGACACCGTGATGCTGGGGGTGAAGGACGCGGTGTCGTTCCCCGAGGCCAAGGTGCCGGTCACGACCGGCACGGCGGTGATCGGGGTGGCGGCGTTGGCGATGGTGGTCGCGCCGGTCGAGCCCGGGGTGACGGTGCCGGTCTTCGTGGGGGTACCGCTGTCGTAGGAGACCACGGTCGAGGTGGTCGGTGTGGCGGTGGTCGCACCGGGCCCGGTGAAGTTGGTGGAGATTGCTGAGACCGTCCAGCCGGCGGTGGAGCCGCGGCCGTCGGTCACCGTGGTCACGCCCAAGTTTCCGGTGATCGATGTCACCCCGGTCGCGTCCCCGTCAACGTCGCGGTCGCTGCCGGGGTGACGCCGAGGGTGCCCCCGGTGAGGGTGAACATGGTGACGGTCCCGCCGGTCTGGGCCGCGGAGGCGGGCAGTGCGCTCGCGACGGCGCTGAGGGCGACGGCGGCGGTCATGGCGGCGACGGTGGCCTTGCGCATGGGAGGTCCTTGCATGGAGGTCGGCACCGCCCGGGGGTGAGCGCTGCCGGATCGCAGCCGGTGGCGGCTGCGGGACGGGAAGCTAGGGGCGGTGGCCTGATGCGCAGCTGAACGGCGATACCGCCGCCGCCGGGCGGGCGGCGTTGGGGCGGGATCCACTCAGGCGGTGCGGTGCACAGGTGGCAGGAGGTGTCCTGCCTCGGTGCCGGTGAGCTGGGGACGTCTGACCGAGATCCCCCGCCGCGCCGTCGTCCTGGCGACGGTGGCGGCGCTGCTGCCGGTGGGGCTGCTCGCGGTGACGTCGGTCGCGGTCGCGTCCTCGCAGGTGACCGCGGAGGTCAACCGGCGGGTGACGGCGACGGCCGCGCTGAGCTCGGTGTTCGTCGGGGAGCAGACCACGGGACTGAAGGCCCTGGTCCACAGCTACGCCATCCGCCCGACCCTCCAAGGCGACATCACCGCGGGCCGCGCCGGCGCAGGAGCCGTCCAGGCGCAGTTGGCGTCCCTGGCCGGGTCCGGGGGCGGGGTGAGCGGCGCGTTCGCGACCGACCGGGCAGGTACCTCGATCGGGGTGTACCCCGCTGCCCGCGGGGTGGTCGGCCGCAATTTCGCCTACCGGGACTGGTACCGCGGCCTCGCCATCCACGGCGGGCCGTACGTGTCGGTGGGGTACCGGACCGCGCTCGCCGGGCACCCGCTGGTGGTCGCGGTGGCGGACTACGTGCGCGGCCCGTCGGGAGTCCCGGTGGGGATCATCGCCGCGATCTTCACCGTCGACGCGATCCAGTCCTTCAGCACCCACATCGCCGAGGCCCAGGGAGTCAGCCTGCTGGTGACCGACCGGGCCGGGACGCTGCTCAGCGCGGGCGGCCACCACGGCCTGCTGTCGGCGGCCACCGACCCGCGGGTCCGGGCGGCCCTGGCCGGGCGCAGCGGCCTGGCGGACTACACCCCCCACCTGCCCGGCGGCCGGTCCGGTGAGCGGGAGCTGTCCGCCTACGTCCCGGTCGCCGGCACGGGCTGGACCGTGACGGCGTCGGTGCCCTACCGGGTGGCCTTCGCGGGGCTGACCCGACTGCGCACCACCGTCGCCGCGATCACCGCGCTGCTCGTGGCGGTGATCCTCGGCGGGGCCACCCTGGTCGCCCGGGCCGACCGCCACCGCCGCGACGCCGATGACCGGGTCCGCCGCCGCGACGCCCAGCTGGCGGCGGTGCTGGCGTCCACCGACGAGGCGTTCGCCTCCACCGACCCGACCGGGGTCGTCACGGCGTGGAGTACCCGCGCGGAGACCCTGTTCGGGTGGCCGGCCGCCGACATCGTCGGCCGGTCCCTCGCGGACACCGTGCTCCCCCGGGTGCCCCGGATCACCCACCTCGACGGGATGATCCACGACGACGGGAAGACCTCCGACGACGGGGAGACCTCCGACGACGGGCCCACCGCCGACGAGGGGGTGGCCCCCGAGAGCCCGGGAGCGGACTGCCCGACCGTGGGCAAGCGGGTGGAGGTGACTGCCCGCCACCGCGACGGCCGCGTGTTCCCCGTCGAGCTGAGCGTGTGGGCCCACGAGGACGGCAGCGGCTTCAGCTCGTTCATGCACGACATCACCGAACGGGTGAGCGCCCAGGCCCAGCTGGCGGCCGCGCGCGACGAGGCGCTGACCGCGTCCCGGGCGAAGGCGGCCCTGCTGGTCGAGATGACCGCCGCGAAGGAGCTGTTCTCCTCGGCGTTCGACAACGCTCCGACCGGCGTCGCGCTCGTCGGGCTGGACGGCCGCTTCCGCCGGGTCAACCGCACCATGTGCGACATCACCGGATACACCGAAGTGCAGCTGCTGACGCGGACGTTCTCCGACATCACCCCGGTCGAGGACCATGCGCAGGACGCGGCCGCGGTCGCGGGGCTGCTCGCCGGGGACACCGACCACCTCGCCTTCGAGAAGCGGTACCTGCGCGCCGACGGATCGACGGTGTGGGTGGCCGTCCGGTCGACTCTGGCCGCGGACGCCGACGGCCGACCCGACCACCGCATCACCCACGTGACGGACATCACCGAACGCCGGGCCGCGACCGCGGCGATGGCCGAGGCGAACGCCTCCCTCGCAGCGGCGCGCGACGTGGCCGTCGCGTCGACAGCGGCGAAGTCGGCATTCCTGTCGACGATGAGCCATGAGATCCGGACCCCGATGAACGCGGTGATCGCGATGACGGGGCTGCTGCTGGACACCGAGCTCGACCCCGTCCAGCGGGAGTTCACCGAGACCGTCCGTACCAGCGGCGACGCCCTGCTGGTGATCATCAACGACATCCTGGACTTCTCGAAGATCGAGGCCGGGGACCTGGAGCTGGAGCAGGCCCCGTTCGGGCTGCGCGACGCGGTCGAAGGCGCCCTCGCACTCGTCGCGCTCGCCGCTGCCGACCGGCACCTGGAGCTGGTCGCCGAGCTCACCGAGGACTGCCCGGAGATGGTGGTGGGCGACGTCACCCGTTTCCGGCAAGTGATCGTCAACCTGCTCAGCAACGCGGTCAAGTTCACCCCTGCCGGGGAGATCCACGTCCTCGTCGGCGCGCAGCGGCTCACCGCGGCCGACGACGGACCCGTCCGCCTGACGGTGGCGGTCCGCGACACCGGGATCGGGGTGCCCGCCGACCGCCTGGACCGCCTCTTCCAGCCCTTCAGCCAGGTCGACTCCTCCACCACCCGCCTCTACGGCGGCACCGGGATCGGACTCGTCATCAGCCGCCGCCTCGCCGTCGCGATGGGCGGTGACCTGCAGGTCCGCAGCGAGCCCGGTGTCGGGTCCACGTTCACCTTCACCGCGCTGCTCACCGGCGCCCCTGACCGCCGCGCTGCCCGCGAGACCGAACCGGTGCGGACGCTCGCTGGGCGGTCGATCCTCGTCGTGGACGACAACGCCACCAACCGCCGGGTCCTCAGCGGGCTGCTGCACCGGTGGGGGGTGACCGCCACCGAGGCCGCGGACCCAGCAGCGGCGCTGCGGCTGGTCGCCGACGGCCGGCGGTTCGACGCCGCGGTGTTGGACATGCACATGCCGGGGATGGACGGCGCCCAGCTGGCGGCGGAGCTGCGCACCACGGCCGCCGGCGCGAACCTCCCGCTGCTGCTCCTCAGCAGCCTGCAGTGCCGCCTCCCGGCCGCGCAGCGGGCGCTCTTCGTCAGCACCCTGACCAAGCCGGCGCGCGCCGACGTCCTGCACGACGCCCTTCTCGCCGCGCTGCAACCCGCTGCGGCGGCGCTGCACGCGATCGAGACAGCCGGCGGCCGGCGGGCGACCGACGGCGCCGGCCTGTCGTTTGATGCAGACGGCGCAGCCGTTTCGCTTGATGCAGTCGGCGCACCCGTCGTCGGGAATCCAGTCGGCGCAGCCGTTCCGCGAGATACAGACCGCCCGCCCCTCACCGCCGCGGTCGCCGGTGACACGGCCACCAGGAAGACGGTCACCACCAGCGCCGAGGTCGGGTCCGCGGAGGGCCGTCGGCCGCTGCGAGTGCTGCTCGCCGAGGACAACATCGTCAACCAGAAGGTCGCCCGGCTGATGCTCGCCAAGCTCGGGCACCGCGTCGACGTCGTCGCCAACGGCCTGGAAGCGGTCGACGCCGTCCGGCTCGGCGCCTACGACGTCGTCCTGATGGACGTCCAGATGCCCGAACTGGATGGCCTGCAGGCGACCCGCATGATCCGCGGCGAGCTGCCCACCGACCGGCAGCCGCCGATCGTGGCCGTGACCGCGAACGTGCAGCTGGAGGACTCGCGCGGCGTGCACCGCCGCCGGGATGGACGGCTACCTGTCCAAACCTGTCCGACTCACCGACCTCGCCGGCGTCCTGGACACCCTGCCCGCCGCGACGTCCGCACCGGCCCGGATGTCGGACGCTCCCACGGACGGGCGACCGTCGGACTCCGAGGACCGGACCCACCCCGATCCGATGGGCCGCACAGCAGCGCTCATCACGGAGACGACAGGGGTTCGGTGACCGGATGAGTGCGAAAGCCATGACGATGCGTGCGGCGCCCGCCACCGAGCGGCCCACCCGTCGGGTGCGGACCGCAGCGCCGGCCGGGACGCCGGTTCCAGCGGGCAGCGCACCGGACTCGTCCCCGGTGCCGCCGCCGGCCAAGGGGGCGGGGCGGGTCCGGCTGCACCGCCATGAGGCGGATCGGGTGGCGTCGCTGCTGTCCTACGGGGTGCTGGACACCGCGCCGGCTGAGTGTTTCGACGGGTTGACCCGGCTGGCGGCGCAGCTGTGCGCGACCCCGATCGCGGTGATCAGCCTGATCGACACCGACCGGCAGTGGAACCTCAGCGGACACGGGGTCGCCGACACCGGGGTCCCCCGGTGGGAGTCGATCTGCTCCGACGCGGTCGCGTCCGGTGCGCCGCTGGTCATCACCGACCTGCGGGGGCTCCCCCGCTACACCGACCTGCCCGGGGTGGTCGCCTCCGACGGGATCCGCGCCTACGCCGGGATCCCGCTGATCGGCCGCGACGGGCTCCCCCTGGGCGCCCTGTGCGTGCTCGACCGGGTCCCCCGGGTGTTCACCGCGCCGGAGCTGCGGGGGTTGCGCGACCTCGCCGAGCAGGTCGTCCACGTGCTGGAGCTGCACCGGGCCGACGGCCAGTCCGGGCTGCACTCCCCCGGCCTGGTCCCCGACGCCCGCGAGCCGACCGTGCTCCGCAAGGCCCTCGACGACGGGGAGTTCACCCCCTTCTTCCAGCCGCTGGTCGACCTGCACACCGGGACGACCATCGGCCTGGAAGCGCTGATCCGCTGGACGCACCCGACCCACGGGGTCCTCCCACCCGCGGCGTTCCTCGCGGGCCTGGAGACCGGGACCCTCGCCGACTGGACCAGTCGGGGTGATGCTCGAAGCGGCCTGCGCGCTGACCGTCGACCTCGCCACCCGCGGGGTGGTCCTGCCCGACGGGATCGCGGTCAACGTGTCCGGCCGGCAGCTGGCCAACCCCCGCGCCGCCCAGGCGCTGCTCCGGATCCTCGACCGCCACGGCCTGGCCGGGACCGCGGTGACCGTGGAGATCACCGAAGGCGCCGAGGTCGCCGGACCTGGCCACCGTCCGCCGCGGCCTGTGGACCCTCCGCGGGGCCGGGGTCCGGGTCGTCGCCGATGACTTCGGGGTCGGCTGGTCCAACCTCACCCGGCTGCTGCAGCTGCCCCTGACCGGGCTGAAGATCGACAAAGAGCTCGTCACCACGATGATCGGGGACCCCATCCGCGACCACATGGTCGCCTCTGCGGTCACCCTCGCCGCGACCATGGGCCTCGACGTCATCGCCGAAGGAGTCGAGACCGCCGCCGTCCGCGACCGCCTCCTCGACCTCGGCTGCCACCGCGGGCAGGGCTGGTACTACAGCCGAGCCGTCCCCGCCGCCGACCTCCCCCCACCCCTGCGCCCCACCACCGCGAGCACCACGACCTCGTCCGGCCGGGAACGGTGACTGTCCAGGCCAGCTCCCGGGCCTCTCGCTTCAGTGGCCGAAGGTGTCGGAGTCGGTGGCGGCGTCCTCGCCCTGGTCGAGAGCGGACAGCTGCGCCATCTCCTCTGCAGTGAGGGCGAAGTCGAAGACCGCGAGGTTGTCCTGCAGCCGCTGAGGGTCACTGGACTTCGGGACGGTGACCAGCCCGAGCTGCAGGTGCCAGCGGAGCACGACCTGCGCGGCGGTTCGACCGTTGCGCTCCGCCAGCTCCCGGACGACGGGCTCCCGCAGGACGTCGGTGCCCTCCCCGCCGAGAGGTGACCACGACTCGGTGACGATCCCGTGGGCACTGTCGTAGGCGCGCACGCCGTCGCGGGTGACGGCGGGGCTGAGCTGGATCTGGTTCACATCGGGGACGATCCCGGTCGCGGTGATGATCCGGTCCAGGTGGGCTGGTTTGAAGTTCGACGTCCCGACGGCCTTGACGCGGCCGTCGGCGAGGAGGCGGGCCAGGCCCTCCCACGCCTGGACGTACCGGTCCTGGGCGGGGTTGGGCCAGTGGATCAGCAGGAGGTCGACCTGGTCGAGCCCGAGTCGGTCACAGCTGGCGTCGAGGGCGTCGGAGACCAGGTCGGTCCCATGCCAGCGGAAGTTGAACTTCGTCGTCACGAACAGCTCGCCGCGAGGCACCCCGCTGGCCCGCAGACCCGCACCGACACCGCGCTCGTTGCCGTAGGCCTCGGCGGTGTCGACCAGGCGGTAGCCCATGCCCACCGCGGCCGCGACCGTCGCTTCGGCCTGGGCGTCGTCCATCGGCCAGGTGCTCCAGACCCAGCTGCGGCATCGCAGCACCGTGGAGGAGAGCGACGGTCGGTGCGAGGGCAGTCATCGGGTCCTCCCGGGGAATAGTGCGAGCGGCCGCTGGCGATCCGGTCGTTCGCACGGTAGCGGCAACCACCCACCGGGTGTCTCCGAATGCGTCCACCGTGCGCCCGCTCGGGCGTTCCGGGCGCCGGCGACGACTCCCCGGCCCGGCACGTCAGGTGACGGTCACCGTTCACCCTGCGCTACGGCTGCTGGACGCCAAGTCGTCAACCTGGCTTGGTGATCCGGGTGTCGACCAGGGGGGAACTTTCCGCGGCCGGCCGGCTCTGAACAGGTGTGCCCGGTTGCGGGTGCACCTCGGTCGCCCCAGGGAGGGCCGGTCGGGGCCGGCTGCTCGAGGGGGGCTGATCGGTGAGGCGTCCGATGTTCGGTGTCCGAGGTGTCGCGGTGTTGGTGGCGGCGCCGCTGGCGGCAGCAGGGGTGGTCGCGGCGGCCGGCTCGCCGTCCACGGCGGCCGCTGCCGCTTCGGTGCTGCGTCCGCCCGGTCTGAGCCGCCCGGCGACCGCCCCAGCCGGCTCGCCGGTGCGGTCGCCGGCAGTGTCGTCGTCGATGGCGATGTCGCCGTCGGTGGCGGCGTCGCGGGCGCGGTTCATCCGGTCGCGGATGAGCCTCGCGCAGGAGGTGGGGCAGCTGATCATGGCCGGTGCGCCGGCGACCGATCCGGCCGCGTCGGCTGCGGTGGTGGCCGACTACCGGCTGGGCGGGGTGTTCCTGGCCGGACGCAGCTACGCCGGGGTCACCGCGACCGCTGCCGGGGTGAGCCGGCTCCGTGGCGCCGCACCAGCCGGGCTGTGGGTGGCCACCGATCAGGAGGGCGGCTTCGTGCAGGTCCTCAACGGGCCCGGGTTCTCCCCGATCCCGACCGCGGTCGCGCAGTCCTCGCTGAGCTTCACCGACCTGCGCTACGACTCCGCGATGTGGGCCCGCCAGCTCGCCCGCGCCGGGCTGGACGTGGACCTCGCGCCGGTCGCCGACGTGGTCCCCGGCAACCCGGCCGCCAACCCGCCGATCGGCTGGTACAGCAGGCAGTACGGATCCAGCATCGGCGACGTCGTGTGGGCCGTGCGCGCCGTCGTGCCCGGCTACACCGCCGCCGGCGTCTCGGCGACGGTCAAGCACTTCCCCGGCCTCGGACGCGTCACCGCCAACACCGACACGACTGCGGACGTCGTCGACGCGGTCACCACCCGCTCCGCGGCGAACGAGTCACCCTTCAGCGCCGCCCTCACCGCCGGGGCCGGGCTGCTGATGGTGTCCTCGGCCCGGTACACCCGCATCGACGCTGCCCACCTCGCGGTGTTCAGCCCGACGGTCATCGGCGGGATGGTCCGCGGAGACATGCACTGGCAGGGCGTCGTCATCTCCGACGACCTCGCCAACGCCCGGGCGGTCGCCGCGGTGCCGGTCGGGTCACGGGCGGTCTCCTTCGTCGCTGCCGGCGGGGACGTCGTCCTCACCGTCGACCCCCGCCTGGTCCCGGCGATGGCCACCGCCCTGATCGCGCACGCCCGCGGGGTGCCGGCATTCCGAGCACAGGTGGACGCCTCGGTCCTGCGGGTCCTCACCCGCAAGGCCCAGCTGGGACTCCTCCCCCACTGACCGAACCGGTGACCTGCCACACCGCCGCCGGGCGCTGTGCTGGCGACGGTGGAGCTGTCGAGCAGGGATCTGTCGAGCGTGGGTCTGTCGAGCGTGGGTCAGCGGTCAGCGGTCAAAGTCGGCGGGACCGGCACGGCGACTGGACGTTGCCGCTGGACGGTGCGGCTGGACGTTGCGGCTGGACGGTGTGGACCAGCTCCCGCGGCAGTTCGCGGGCGCGGTCCACCCGGCCGCACGGCGAGCCGACCGGGACACCCGAGCCGGGCGCCCTCGGGCGGGTCAGCGAAAGGCGTCGACGTGGTCGCGGGCCCAGACGTCGAAGGAGCGGGCGGGATGCCCGGTGATCGCCTCGACCTCGTCGGTCAGCTCCACCGTGGTGTCGACCCGGCTGGCGAGGAACGCCAGCAGGGTGTCGACGACCGGGGCGGGGACGAACGCACCCATCTGCTGCCGGGCCTCGTCGGGGGTCAGCTCCTCGACCTGCAGAGACCTGCCCAGTGCCCGGCTCAGCGCGCTGACCTGGTCGCGCTGGGTGCGGACGTCCGGGCCCCGCAGCAGCGACGCCCGCCCGATCAGCCCGTCCCCGGTCAGGGCCTGCACGGCGACGTCGGCGATGTCGAGCTCGTGGATCGGAGCCAACCGGGCCTCGGTGTAGGGCAGTGCCACCGACCCCCCTGTCCGGATGCCCGGTGCCCAGCGGAGGGTGTTGGTGGCGAAGTCCCCCGCGCGCAGGAACGTCGCCGGCAGCCCGGCCGCGCTGATCGCCTCCTCGAGGCCCCGGTGGTGCACGGCGATGATGCTGGTGTCCGCGTCTGGCTCGACAACGCTCGCCGAGGACAGCAGCACCACCCGCGGGCTGCCCGCCGCCCGCGCCGCCTGCAGGAACGGCTCCAGGGCGTGGCCGGTGGCGTAGAGGAACACCGCGTCGACCCCGTCCAGAGCCGCACGGAAGGTCGTCGGGTCCCCCAGGTCGAACCTGACCGCGGTCCCGGCGGGCAGCCCCGCCGACTCCGGGTGGCGACTGCCTCCCCGGACGTCGACCCCCGCCTCGCTCAACCGGGTGAAGACCGCCCCGCCCACGCTGCCCGTCGCACCACTGACCAGAATCGTCACGACGTCCACGCTCCCACGACCAGCCACCCGGACCTGCACCGGCTCCCGCTGCCGGTGGTGGCCCCGTCGGAGCATCGACGCGCCACCAGCTCGGTCCTCGGACCGCGTCGGGGCTCCTCCCACGCGTCGGGCGAGGGCAAGCGCCACCGCCACCGCCACCGCCACCGGAGCTCAGTCGCCGTCGGGGCTCAGTCGCCGTCGGGGCTCAGTCGCCGTCGGGGCTCAGTCGCTGTCGGGGTCGGTGCGGTCGTCGCGGCGCGCCCACGGCGGCAGCAGGTCGCGGAGATGGTCACTGACGCCCGGCGCGGTGACGGCGATCCCCCCGTGCGAGGGGGTGAGGGTCCCGTCGGCGGACAGGACGTCCGCGCCGGCGCGGGCGGCGATGTAGGCGCCGGCGAGGTCGTCGACGGCGGAGTACTGCCCGATCACCGCGGCGGCGGCCCGGCCGGACGCGACCTGGACGAGGCTGAGCGCCGACGATCCCATGATCCGGGCGGTGCAGTGGGTGTCGGCGAGACCGCTCAGGAGGCGATCCATGCCCTTCCAGGGTGCGTGGGCCAGCCACTCGGTGAGCACGACGGTGCCGGTGAGTCCGCTCGACGGGCTGACCCGCGTGGGGCGGCCGTCCACGGTCGCCGGCGACCCGGCGACCGCCCGGTGGACCTCGCGGCGGGCGGGGTCGGCGACGATCCCGAGGACGGGTGCGCCGTCGACGGTGAGGGCGAGACTGAAGCTGTACCAGCTGATGCCGTGGGCGAAGTTGGTGGTGCCGTCGACGGGGTCGACCGACCACACGTGCCGGGCACCGGCCGGCCCGGTCGGGTTGGACTCCTCACCGTGGACCCGGTGGTCGGGGAACACCTCGGCGATCCGCCGTCGGACGTGGGCCTCGACCGCGCGGTCGACGGCGGTCACCGGGTCCGCGGGATGGGCTTTGGTGTCGATCTCGGCGTCCGGGAACGGACCGCGTCCCGTGCCGAGGAGGTCGACGGCGTACCGGGTGAGCTCCTCGGCAAGGAGGAGCGCGCCGGGCGGGAGTGCGGTCACAGCGTCCCCGCGAGGAGCCCGTCGCGGTACACCAGTGCCCGCACGGCGCTGACGGCGACCTGCCCGCCGGGGAAGTCCCGTGCCGGGTCGCGGTCGGCTGGCAGCAGCGCCCGCAGGGACACGCTCCCGACCTGGACGACCAGCTCCGTCACCGCCCCCCGGGGGACCTCCCGCACGATCCTGCCGGGTACGCCCGGGGCGCCCGGTGTGCCCCGGTGGTCCGGGGCCACGGCGGGCACGACCCGGAGGTCCTCCGGGCGGATCCCGATGTCGACCGTCTCGATGTCGACCGTCTCGATGTCGACCGTCCCGATGTCGACCGTCCCGACGTCGACGGTCCCGACGTCGACGGTCCCGATGTCGACCGTGCCGATGTCGACCGTCCCGCCGCCGGTGCTGCCGGGGTGTTGCTCCAACGGTGATCGGCTGCCGGTGGCGGTGACGGGCACCAGTGAGCCCCCCAGGTCAACGCCGCCGCTGACGACGCGACCGGGGTGCAGGTTCATCGTCCCGACGAACTCCGCGACGAAACGCGTCCGGGGGCTGCGGTAGAGCTCGCGGGGTGTGCTCACCTGCTCGATCCGGCCGGCGTTCATGACCGCGACCCGGTCCGCCACCGACAGCGCCTCGTCCTGGTCGTGGGTGACGAGCACGGTGGTGATGTGCAGGTCCTGCTGGATGCGGCGGATGTCCTCCCGGACGCGGACCCGCAGTTTCGCGTCGAGGTTGGACAGGGGCTCGTCGAGCAGCAGCACCCGGGGCCGCAGGACGAGGGCGCGGGCCAGGGCGGCCCGCTGCTGCTCTCCACCGGATATCCGCGCCGGGTAGGAGTCGCGGTGGTGGGTCAGGTTGACCAGCTCGAGGACCTCGGTGACCCGCCGGGTGATCTCCGACCGCGCGACCCGCCGGATCTTCAGTCCGTAGGCGACGTTCCCGGCGACGGTCATGTGCGGCCACAGGGCGTAGTTCTGGAAGACCATGGCCGTGGGCCGACGGTCCGGCGACAGCCCGGTCACGTTCGTGCCGCCGATGGCGACGCTGCCCGTGTCCGGGGTGACGAAACCACCGACCATCCGCAGGGTGGTCGTCTTGCCGCAGCCCGACGGACCGAGCAGGCACACCAGCTCCCCGTCGGCGACGTCCAGGTCGAGGGCGTCGACCACGGTCCGGCCGCCGAGGACCTTTCCCAGCCCCGACAGCCGCAACCCCGCCGCGGCGGCGTCCGCGGGCGGACGGTGGGCCGAGGCGCCCACCGAGGTCGCCCCCGACGTCGCCCCCTGAGCTGTGTCGATGATCATCGCAGCTGGAATCCTTCCGCGAGGTATCCGCCCATGACCCACTTGCGCACGCCGAGCAGCAGGATCACCGACGGGATCGACAGGACGATCGCGAACACGGCCGCTGCCTGGCTGGGGTAGTTGAGGACGAGGGAGTACATCTCGACCGGCATCGTCAGGTAGGTGGGTGCCCCGACGAGGAACGTGCCCTGCGCCTCGTCGAAGGACGCGAGGAACGACATGATCATCGCGACGAGGATGCCGGGCGCCGCGAGGGGCAGGGTGACGCGGGCGAACACCCGCCACGGGCGGGCGCCGACGTCGCGGGCGGCTTCCTCCAGGCTCCGCGGCACCGCGGCGAAGGACGCCGCCGGGATCCAGGTCATGAAGACGATGGTGCCCAGGACGTGGACGATGACCACGCCGAGGAACGTCTCGATGAGCTTGAGGGTGTAGAAGAGGCTGGCGATCGTGACGAACAGCCCGATCTGTGGGAAGGCGTTGGTCGCGAACAGCGATATCAGGAAGAACCGCCGGCCGGGGAAGTCGTAGCGCCCGAACGCGTAGGCCGCGGGCAGGCACACGACGGCGGCGACCGCGACGGTCGCGAACGCGAACGCGAAGCTGAGCCGCACGGACCCGGCGAGCTGGGCGTTGGCGAAGACCCGTGGCCACCAGCTCAGCGTCCACCGCGACGGGAGCAGCGCCGGGAACGCCCAGGACGCCGTGAACGCCCGCAGCGACAGCCACCCGAGCGGCCCGAAGACGAACACGACGAGCAGCGCCAGACCCACCACGCCGCCGACCCGCCCGAGGACGGCGCCCGCTGCGCGCCGACCCGCCCCGGCCGGACCGCCACCCGGGTGCGCCTGCTGGACGTCGGGAGCCGGGGCCGGCGCGTCGAGCCCGACGGACGGGTGACGGGCGCTCACGACGTCGAGCCCGAGCGGCGCGCGGCGCGGACGTTGGCCCACACGTAGGCCGCCCCGATCACCGACGCCAGGACGAACAGCACGACCGCCATCACCTGCGCCTGCTGGGCCCGGTTGAACGGGCCGAAGGTCTGCTGGATGTCCGGGCCGAGCATGTTCGGCGCGGTCGGACCGATGAGGTAGGGGACGGTGAAGCTGCCGATCACCCCGATCGCGGTGAACGTCGCGGCGATGATCAGCGGGACGGTCGCCATCGGGAGGATCACCGACCACACGGTCCGCGCGGTGGAGGACCCGACATCGCGCGCGGCTTCGATGAGGGCGTCGGGCACCGCGGCGAACCCCGAGGTCAGCATGAGCACCGCGAAGGGCATCGAGGTCCACACCTCCCCGATCGTCACCCCCGTCATGGTGTAGCTGTACACCGGCTGCGGCAGGTGCAGCAGGTCCGCGACGCTCGCGAGGAACCCGTCCTTGGCGTAGAAGGTCAGCAGGGCGTAGGAACCGATGACCACCGGGATGAACAGCGGCACCACCGCGAGCGCCGACAGGACCCGCGCGACGCGGGACCCGGACAACCGCGCGTAGAGCGCGACCGCCCCGGCGAGCAGGAGGGTGGCCACGGTCGAAGCGGCGGTGACCTCGACGGTCACCACCAGGCTCCGGGCGAACGACGGGTCGGTGAACACGTCGCGGTACGCCCCGAGGGTGGGACCTCCGGTCGACAGGTGCTGGCCCTGGGCGATCGCCGACACCACCGAGTTCGGCCCACCGCCGTAACCGAAGGAGTACAGCACCGCCGCGACGATCGGGAACCCGATGAACAGCGCCACCACGACGATCGGCGGGGCCGCCAGGAGCAGACCCTTGAGCCGGACGCGTCCCACCGGGTCAGCCCGGCACCCTCGACTGCCACAGCCGGCTCAGGTCGTCGCCAGCAGGGGAGGACAGCCCCGACCGCAGGTGGTTCGCATCGGTCCCGGCCAGCTCCCGCTGGACGGCCGCCGGGAGGGTGGTCACCGGCACCGCGGGGAACCCGGCGATCGTCTTGACGATCATCGCCTGCTGCGCAGGTCGCAGGACGAAGTCGGCCAATGCCAGTGCAGCCTCGGGATTGGTGCTGTTGGTCGGGATGCCCAGGTACGCGGCGCCGCCGGTGAACGAGGGGCCGCTGATCTGGGTGGCCTTGACCTGCCTGCCCAGCTGGCCGGCGGACACCGCGCTGAGGAACTGGTCGGACCACACCGGCGCCATCCAGATCTGACCTTTTCCCAGCAGGTCCAGTACCGCCTGGTTCCCGTTGGGGTACACGTGCTGGTAGACGGAGGAGTTGAGACCGTGCAGCACGGACAGCCCCCGGTCCCAGTCCTTCTCCGCGGTCGGGTCCGCGCCCGCGATCAGGGTGCTCAGGTGCGTCGGAGAGGTGTACCGGTCGACGACCGTCTCGACGAACGAGCCCCCCGACCCGCCGCTGGACGGCGTGTTGTAGGTGAACCGGCCCGGGTTGGCCCGGATCCACGCCAGGACGTCGTCGAGGGTCCTCGGGACCTTCGTCACCTTCGTGGAGTCGTAGGCGAGCAGGACCGCCGACCCCCGGTACGGGACGGCCCGGCCGTTGACCGGCCCGAGCAGCGGCTGCTGCACCTTCGCGAGGTTCGGGACGTTCCCGGGGCTGACCGCGATGAACTGGCCGGCCGTCGCCGCGGTGTTCGTGAAGCCCGAGTCGGCGATCAGGTCCGCCGGCGGCTTCGAACCGGTCTTGATGGACGCCCCGAGCCGGGCGTACTCCTGGTCGTCGTTCGCACCGTGCTCGGAGAAGACGAAGCTGATCCGGTACTGCGGGAACGCCTTCTGGAAACCCGGGAAGATCGACGACGTCCACAGCGTCTGGACGTTCGTGTCCGCGCCGGCGTACACGGTGAGGGTCGAGCTGGCACCTGCGGCCCCGGCCGGGGAGGCGGCGCCTGCCGGAGCGGACCCGCCGCTGCCGGGCGACGTCGCCTCCGCTGCACCGCTCGGGCCGCTGCTGACCGAGGTGAGACTCCCGCCGGTGGTCGAGGTCGACCCGTTGGCCGAGCACCCACCCGCGGCCGCGATCCCGGCCGCGAGAGCACCGCGGCCGAACACCCGACGGCTCACGGTCGCAGCGGCTGGACTGATCGAACGGACTGGTCGTGTCATGCGAACCCCCGGTCGACGCCGTGTACGGACGCTCCGACGCTAACGCCGCCGCACCGACGAGACAGCTGGCGGGCGCCTCCGTCCCCGACAGTTCGTCCACCGTTCACCACGTCGTCCCTCGACGTCAGGAAGTCGTCAAGAATGCGGTCGCCGCGGGCGTGCTCGGTTAGACCTGTCCGGTGAGTGCGCAGACGCCGGACGGGGCCATTGTCGGAGGTGGGTCGGGGACCGACGCGGCGGAGGAGCGGTCGCGGCTGTCGGCGCTGACGGGCACCGTCGCGCTGGGCCTGGATGCGCTGGCCTCGGTGGCGTACGGCCCCGAGGCCATCGTGGTGGTGCTGGCGGCGGCCGGGTCGGCGGGCATCGGGGCGACGCTGCCGGTCACCGGGGTGATCGTGGTGCTGCTGGTGGTGCTCGTGGCCTGCTACCGGCAGGTGATCGCCGCCTATCCCGATGGTGGCGGCGCCTACACCGTGGCCCGGGAGAACCTCGGCGTGCGGGCGGGTCTGGTCGCGGCGGCGTCGCTGATCGTGGACTACGTCCTGAACGTGGCGGTGTCGATCGCCGCCGGGGTCGCGGCACTGACGTCGGCGTTCCCCGGGCTGCTGCCGGACACCACGGTGTTGTGCGTGGCCGCGCTGGCGGTGGTCACGGTGGTCAACCTCCGCGGGGTCCTGACGGGGGCGAAGCTGTTCATCGTCCCGACGGCGGTGTTCGTCGCCGCGATCGCCGTGGTGGTGGTCGTGGGCCTCGTCCGGGGCGCCCCGATCCATCCGCTGCCGCCGACGACCCAGGCGCGGACGGTCGGCACGGTCGGGGTGGGACTGCTGCTGGCGGCGTTCGCGAACGGCTGTTCGGCGTTGACCGGCATCGAGGCGATCGCGAACGCGACCCCGTCGTTCCGCCGGGACTCCCGGGTCCGCGCGCGCCGGTCGGAGGCACTGCTCGGGGCGATCCTGGGCGTGCTGCTGCTGGGGCTGGCGACGCTGATCGTCCGGTTCGACGCCCGCCCGGTCGCTGGGCGGACCCTGCTGTCACTGGTCACCGAGGGCGCGATCGGCTCCGGCACCGGGTACGTGCTGGTGCAGCTGGTCACGGTGGCGTTGCTCGCGCTCGCGGCGAACACCTCCTTCGGGGGGCTGCCGGTCCTCACCGCGCGGCTGGCCCGCGAC
>JAABVA010000399.1_pt1 | contig 56247 bp, 58 predicted proteins | sample 5560331 | NCBI WGS metagenome assembly JAABVA01 (sample SAMN12812661, study PRJNA571458) | rock metagenome | isolation source: Antarctica rocks | place: Antarctica: Victoria Land, Mt New Zealand sud | collected 2016-01-07
ATTATTTTTCGCACCCCCCCCCCCCCCCCCCCCTCTCTGGCCTGCTGACGCTTTGTTCACGAAACTGACACGCCCTCACCAGAACTGGCCTTTTCTTCCTAATCCTTCATTGAACCCCAATCCCACAACCTACCTACTACAACCTACCTACCTGCCGCACCCATAAAACTTTCCTTCCTTTCCTTCAAAACAAGCTCCTCCAGCAGTAGCTATGGCATCCCAAGGCTCGCCCCTCACAGCCCCCCCTCCTCCTCCCACATCCCTCATCCAAAATGTTTCTCCCACGCTGCTGTACTACCTCAAAGCCATAAGTACGGGCGAGAGGGCGCTGCCTGCTGGTCAGGCTGCCGCCTTTCATTCCTTTCTATCGTCCACGACTCCAACTGCTACAACATCTCCGCCGCAATTACCGCCGCGGCCCCCGTATGACCTACAAAAACTGCTCTCCTGGTTTACGTCGGGAGAGTGTGATGTGGCAGCGCAGCCAGAGGAGCTGGATTTGGGGTATCCGATGAGCAATTACTTCATCAGTAGCAGTCACAATACATATTTGACGGGGAATCAATTGTATGGGGAGAGTAGTACGGGTCCTTATACCAATGTATGTGTTTATTTCTTTACTATTGGGGGCAGGACGTTGACGGATTATCTTTGCTATATATTGGAAGAAGAGGGAGAGATAAATGTATAATCAGCAAAGGCTAATAATGTAAGAAAGGTCCTACTCCGCAACTGCCGCTGCATCGAAATCGATGTCTGGGACGGCGCATCCCCAAGGTCACATAGGGATCCAAAAGATGAAGCCAGTGTGGAGAAACATCATACATTCCGACCGCATATCCACCGATCGCGCTCGAGAAAGCAAGCAATCGAGAACGAGTCACCTGGGCCTACAAGGTCTACAACCATGGATAGCGAGACTAACCTTACATTGCCTACGCCTTGGACTACAGCATCGACGACCACGCGAGCGGAGCCGAGGGTATTGCATGGCCATACGCTGACAAAGGAGGTGTCATTTCGAGACGTGTGTACTGCGATTCGGGATGCGGCGTTTGTGAACACGTAAGCCCTCTGCGCAGCTTGAAAAGCAGGAATGGCAAACGTGTTTGCACCACTTCCACCGTGTTGGGACTGGTCGTGGTGCAATAATCTATGCTGGCGCCTGCTGCCAAGCTTCAAATGTACGTTGACTAACGCTCGATAGCGACCTCCCTGTCATTGTCAGCTTAGAAGTTCACGCCGGGGCCGCGCAACAGGAAATCATGGTCGAAATCATGGAAGAGTTGTGGAAAGACATGCTGGTTGATTTCCCCATCGATGAATCGGAGAAATTGCCCAGTCCTCGCGAGCTGTGGCGGAAGATTCTAGTCAAGGTCAAGTATGTAGCCCCCGAAGTAGGGAAAGCTGAGGCAGTAAAAGCCAAGACGCCTGCGCCGGTCGCGAGAAGCCGGTCGTCGTCGTCGTCCGGTTCCGAGAGCTTGACAGATGCGCAGGGGAAGAAGGTAAAGAAGAGCGCTATCATCAGTGCCCTGGGAGCATTGGGCGTTTATACTCGGAGTTACCATTTCAAGAATCTCGCACAGCCTGAAGCCACTGAGCCGACACATGTATTCTCGTTGTCCGAGAAGAAATTGATGGAGGTCCATCAGAGCCATGGACCAACTTTGTTCTCACATAATCGTAATTTCTTGATGAGGGCTTTCCCATCGGGCATGCGTTTTTCTTCGTCGAATCTAGATCCCTCAGTCTTCTGGCGGAAAGGCGTCCAGATGGTCGCGCTGAATTGGCAGAAATGGGACGCGGGTATGATGCTTAACGAAGGAATGTTTGCCGGTAGTGGGGGGTGGGTGTTGAAGCCAAAGGGATATCGAGGTGAACCTGGGAGGAACACAAAAGCGTTGTCCGCGGAATCGCAAGCAGAAGCCATTGCTCACAAGACGCTTACGTTGTCAATCGAGATCATCGCAGGTCAGAATATCCCTTTACCACTGAAAGATCACAAGCCCGATCGGTTTCGGCCATATGTAAAATGCGAGCTGCATGTCGAAAAATCAGAAGAGCGGACCGGAGCCCCCATTGAAGGGAGCGGCAAAAGCAAGGACGGAGAACACAAGCGGCGCGCAAAAACGAGTCGAGGCGTGGACCCCGACTTTGGCGGTGAGAGGGTGGATTTTGTGAGGATACCCGGGGTTGTGGCAGAGCTCAGTTTCGTGAGGTAAGTACAGGACTTTTATTAAGCTTCTTGGTTTCCGCCGCTGCTGCAATGCAATTGTAGGGTTGATGAAGGGAACCCGCTACGTCTCCCTTCCAGCGGGCGCGGCCTTGCCAACTTGCTATTGAAGATGAGCCTTGTGGTTACACCAAACTTCTTCAACCATGGCTCTGTCTGTGGTGGCGTTGCCCTGCATAGTTGCTTTCCATTATACGCAGTAGCGTAACGAAGATCGGAGATTAACGAAGATGCGACTGTAAGGTGTAACAAGATGGCTGATACTGTTTTTCGGGACAGGTTCAAAATCCAGGATGATGAGCTTGGCAAAGATGACTTGGCTGCCTGGGCATGTATCAGACTTGATAGACTGCGACCTGGGTACGGCTTTGTTCGTCTCTTGGACGCCAATGGTACTGCAGGCCAAGGCATACTCTTAGTGAAGATCGACAAGTATTTTGCTTGTTAGAGCGACCTACGCAGTCGGTATCGGTGTGCTAGCTCTCTACTTGCCCTGCTTTTAACGAAATTTCCTGCAAAACTTTCATCGGGCAATTGGTGGACCATCGGTGACGATTGAGCAGTGAATGTGCTGCGCGTTGTCATATTGTTGACTAGCATGCGGGACGCGTGGCAGACTTGTGCGCTGTAGGTGGTGGGTGGTATTGGCGAGTTGTGCGCCATACTGGACAGCAATCTTGGAAATATCACTACCATTCGGCGAGCCCAAGAAGCTGACAGGACAATATGTTAATCTGACCACGTCACATGGTCCTTGCAGTTGTTTCCGTAGCCGGGAAATGCGGGATGAGTTGATCCCTAATTGGAACAAAAGGTACGCTGAGTGACACTTTCAAACGGAAAGTTTCGCACCACTCTTACGGGTGTAAGAAGTCTGAAGAAACGTGACCTTTCACACTGGGTGGAGAAACTGCCGAAGATGCATCGTAGTATACCTACCTAGGCAAGCAATTCCTGTACCTGCAGCAGGCACAGGGTGCATTTGGCTAGATGCGGTACCCCTTTTAGCGCGAAGCGCGGGCTGTAGTTGGTCTCCACCCCTTGCTTCAAATGGGGATTCCGTGGTATTCCGACTCGTGTAGCCATGCTCCCAATAGTTGTAAAATATATATGGTATAGTCTGACAACCAGAGGAAGGTGCGAAAGGAAACTCTGTGGATAATCGCGGCCTGCAAGTGTCCGCCAGATGAACAATGGATAGGCCGGAGATATTTCTCATCAAGCTGTGACCGTCCGGGGACCCCTTGCTGCACTAGTATCTAGGAACTTCAATTGTGGCCGAACTCCAGTATCATGTCTATCAAATGATCTCCTTTCATGCATTTCTTGATTGGCTACCGAACTCTCGGGATTTCATATCAGGATCATATCATATCTATTCGGAACCTACCGTACCATCTTATACTCCAGTGAAGTACATAGCCGTTGCAGAGTTTACGCCTACGGGTTTTGTGTGGACCGCGCAAAACCGATTTTGTCCAGGGTTCCAGACCCAATTGATGTTTGCGATGCACAATCCTATCGCGTCCATGCTTCTGAAGACCACTGCAGCGAAACGATTGGAAAAACGAAGGTATTCGGCAAGCATGATATGGGATGTCATCTTGCATCGTAGCGCTCTTTCCTCCGAAAGACAATTTGGCCCCTTGATCTGGTTTATCAAATCGCTTACTTCTCAGCATCGATGGCAGTGCGATGGAAGCAGCGGTGTGTGTTGCTGGCTAGATCCTGTACGTGCATGATGTTGCGGAGGCCCGGGAAAGATCGTAACACGCGCTGGTGGGCTTCGAACGGAGGAGTGAGTACTTAGTAGAGCAGAACGGGTGTCAACGAAAGGGAATCTCTGGCCCGTTAATGTGTTGGTACTGGTATCAAAACGTAGCCAAAATTGCTTGTTGGTACCGATGCCTTGCTAGAGCCTTTGATATAACGCCCAAGACAGAGGGTGTAGGTCGAGTCGAGCTTCCAAATACCTGGTAGCCTGCAGAAGCGGACTAATGCGACGGACATACAGCGCGGCTAGTGGGGAAATCTTTTCTGAAACTAGTAGCGGCTGGCACTTCGTATGGCATCGCAAGCTCAATGGAACTCGCTAGCTCGATGTCTTGCTCTCGGGTGGCTTCCGTTGAGTAGACCGAGATGCTCTGGTAGTTGTCCTGATGGCGCCATGGAGGTCTCATGACCACTGCGGATAGTACCATTTGTGAGATGTGATGCAAACATGCAGACATCGGAAGACTTAGCATATCGAAGGAAGATTTTGTAATAAGGAAGCTTGCAGAGGTCCTCGACATCGCCGAAGCCGCCAAGGTTTCACCGCCAAGATAGAGCTTTCCTGGATGTCTATATAATCAGCCAAGTCCATTAACTTAAAGCATCAACCCATCAACCTTCAAGTAGCTGCAGCTTTTAGCGTTACAACATCGACCTACCTTTAGCAAGAACCAGCCTTCCTCCAATACATATAAAATGTCTTTCGCTCCGAACTCCGACGATGATCAAGACGTTGGATCCTTTCCCATGCCTACCCTAGGGTCTAACATGCCCATCTTCTTACGTGACACTCAGGGAGCACCCCATACCCTCTTGCCCGTAAGTGCCGTACAACTTCCTATCCCAGTGTTCTTGAACAGATTAACAGTGTCAATCCCCAAACATGCACACTTGCTGACTTGCAATGACGACAAGATGCCAGGAGTCAGGTGCCCAAATTGCGAGAAACGTGGCGTGGAGCAATGGGTGTTGCCTGGCAAATATTGCCCCAAGTGCTCGACTCCATGCTGAGAGCCGTTCGAGGTATATCAATCAGTACGAAAATAGGAAGCAGTGCTAATTGAGGTCCGAACAGCCGCCAAAAGCAATCAATGTGCTTTGCTTTGGAGGGTGCCACCTGCCGGAGGTGCCATGTACTCTGAGACGTAGCACAAGTATTCGACAGGTTTCATCCTTGCGGGCATTTTTTCTTTGGCTTGGTGGGTGATGGAAATCGGAGGCTGGTGAAGTAGCCAACGATGCGGACTGCAAGTGTGTTCAAGATAGTGATTTGCCGAGAATATGAAATGTCTTAGCCCTTTCAAGAGCAGAAATGTGGATTATATAATTGCAGACTAAATATGTTAATCTGTTTCCCCTACTATAATAGGAGAATTGGGATCTATGAAGCGAGTCTTTGGACAGTGAGACGAGGTTTGTGCAGCTGAAAAGGTCTCTTGAATACCGATTACCTCGAGTGATGGGGTGAAAGCGGATTCTCATATCGATAGTATGACGTGTTGACAGCAAGATCCGAACACTCATGCGGAAGTCGTATAAAGGTAACTTAGCTGGTACATTACAATTATGGACAGACGGTGAGCGGTCAAAGAGAAAGGTTTTCATAGGGGATTTTGAGGTCATATTCAACGCACAACGCCGAAAACGGTCAGACTCTCTCATACGACTGACATAATTCAACAACGACGTTATCTAGAGAGCACGTACTGTTGAAGCAATAGAAGCTGTAGTAGGAGCAATAGTAGGAGCAGGAGGAGTAGTGGTCCAATTAGGAACATAGTTCCTGATTAGGAACGCTGCCCGCTAGCCTAGTTGGGGCTAGCGCCAATTGCGGCACAATTCGTAGATAGCTTCCTACTGTAGAAAACAGACCTGTCAGCAATCAATCAGATCTAGAGTCCGTGATTACAAGTCCGGGAGCAGATTTGAGTCGTATGGGGGAAGAGATGAACATTTGCAGGAATCATGGGATTGGTGGTGCTCTCTCAATGAACACGAGGCTACTTTAGCTCGGTATGTAATCGCATCGACCAGATCGACCAGATCCATGGAAAGCCTGCTGTTTACTCCAAAGCCTCAGCCGCTGCGACAAGCATCATTACCTCAAGTTGATGTTACAAAAATGCCCAAACTACATAATGATTTGGTTCGATTCAATTGGAATGGCCGGCTGAGTGCCCTGAGAACGTCTACTGCTTGGAGACGTCATAAGCAACATGAACGTCATTATTGAACTATGCCCAAGCACAACGGTAGTTGCGGAGATCTCTAGTAACATCTACAATATATAAGATGCTCAAACATCTCACACGGATACCACCACCAACACGGAAAGCTTTCTTCGCATCAACAACACGTGCGTCAATCACCAGAACAATGGCAACAGGCGCCAGATCAAATGAAGATCTAAAAAACACCAAGCTCTTCGATGTTTCTCATATCACTGCCGTGGTGACTGGTGGTGGATCAGGCATTGGGCTCATGATAACGCAAGCATTGGTGTCGAATGGAGCCAAGGTCTACATCACTGGTCGGCGACAAGAAGCGCTGCAAAGCGTTGTGGATCAGTATAATACAGGACCGGGCAAGATTATAGCGTAAGTTCTCTGCCTGCTTGGAAAAGGATCCGACTAATTCCCAAAGGCTCCCGTAGGTTAACTTGGATCTTGGTCAATACTACTACAGCTGAGATTGTGCAGTGGAGACGTAAGCAAGAAGGACGACGTCCAGCGTCTTGCGGACGAAGTTGCAGGAAAAGAGTCTAGAGGGATCCACCTGCTTGTCAACAATGGTCTACCGACTACTCTGCAACACTGGGTATTTGCTGACCATCTTCTCAGCTGGCATTGCGCGCGATGACAACACCCGTTACTCCAAGGCAGGCAAGCCAGACTTCAGCAATGCCCAGAGTATTTCCGAGCATTTGATGAAGAGCGAGCCCGAAAACTGGCAAGACACATTCCAGACAAACATCACTGGGCAGTTCTTTACCACCGCGGCTTTCTTGCCTCTACTGGCAAAGGGACGAGATGCCACTCCCGGCTACACATCATCAGTCGTCAACGTGGCGTCGATCTCAGGGGTTATGAAAGGTAGCAGTAGTGGCCAGTTTGCGTACGCTACATCTAAGGCTGGTAAGTCATCCACTTGGAACATTTTGCTTAGCGGTTTCTGGCTGCTGCCTTTCGCTTATCATCAATAGGGTTCATCCATCTTACGAGAATGATGGCTACCACATTTAGTGAGGCAAAAATCCGTGTTAATTGCATTGCGCCTGGTATTTTCCCTAGCGAAATGACTGCTGGGTCATCAGGTGACGACCAGAAGTCATCACTTGACATGGAGATGTCAAATCCTGCAGGTAAGAAATAATGCGATAGACTCACCATTAATCAAGCAGAAGAAACACTAACCTTGGTAAAGGTCGTACTGGCAATGACTCAGATATGGCTGCTTGTATATTGTTCCTAGCCGGGCCTGGCGGCTTATTCCTCAACGCACAAGTTCTCTATCCAGATGGAGGTAAAGTGTTGACACTCATCCCTGAGATACATAGCTAATCTGAATCAGGCAATGTTCTGGTGCAGCCAGCTGCGACGTAAAACGACAATAGAAAGGTTTCATGTGTGTTGTCGCTGTGAATAATGTTTCAATCTTCTGTCCACTGAGATGATTCTTATTGTACATACGATAGTACAATAATTTTTCTGTAGCTCATTTCATATAAAAAAAACTATTGTCAACAAGAGATTACAGTGCCTAACTACGCGCATTTGGCCTATTGACTTATTGTGGTCCAACACAACTGCTTCTAACACCACACCTGCCAACACCGTATTCTTGTACAACACACTTCCTGCTACTTACTTCGAGCATTACACCCTACTTACAAATTCAATCTTCAACCTTCAACCTTCAAACATTTGCACCGCACTTAGAATTCAGACTTTAAGAAATCTCTTTGCAAGACAAGTCCAAGGACAACTGTTTCTCTAAGACATCCTTCTGCTCAAAGATCAGCAATACACAGGCACTTCCTTCTCACTGCCTTGGCTCCAAGACAGATATCTTCACAAGAAAGACTGAAAGATAGCTTTTCTGGAAGATATTCCTTTCATTCAAAGATCCTTGTACAGCACCACGAAAGACGCACTTCCACTACACAGTCCAATCCTCAAGACATCGATCTCTTTGCAAGAAATCTTTTCATACTCAAAAGGTTCCAATACAGCAACACACAAAAACTCCACCCCATCTAGTCCTGGAGACAGATTCCCGCAGGATAGAGAAAGCAGAGCTATCCTCGAAGATACCCCTTTTACCCAAAAGTTCCACACATCAGCACAGCCAACATCTCTCGCAATCTCGCCTTGAAGACAGATCCACGCAAGAAGGATCAGGGAGAGCTATCTTGAAGATATCTCTTTTACCAAAATTCTTTCCCCACAGCAATAAACAAGCCCTTCCTACCACCAAAGCACAGTATTCAAGATGTCTTGGGGAAAACCGCCCAACTACCAGCCACGGTACCCAATCCGCAATAAGTTCGACTACCAACGCCAGCTATACGCCAACATGCGAACCCATCCCTTCGATCCACATCACCATCCTAACGAGCCCCATCCCTACATGTACACCGACTACCCCGAATACGGCCCGTACCCCCATCAGTCCTCTTCCTTCGCATGGGGTAACAAGTACCCACCAACACAATGGATTCCACCCCCTTTCCCACCTGCCCCGCCTCTCATAATCCCCTTGCCAAGGAATAGCCGGGCAGATCCCGAATATTGCCGCACCCATCCCATGCCGCCGTGGATACCGCCTTCGTGGCCGCCGCCAGAAATCGAGAGAGGGTACGTAGGGACTCTTAGGTATGGTCCCCCCCAGACCGGGCCACCAAGCCAGCTTCCTCTGCTCGGATATCCAAAACCGAATCCCTACTTGGCCGAGTTCGAGCGCAAAGAAGCAGAGGAGGCGAAGCGCAGCAAGGATATGGCGTGGGAGAAGATCTTTTACAAGAGAGCCAAAGAGTATGCCGCCGATCTGGAGTATGTTCGGCAACATCGTCTGTATCCTCCAGAAGTCCGCGAGGCCCTGGCCTCACAAGGCATGACCCCCTCGGAGCTCCGGTTAGCACAGTATGACAAGCTCGATGAAGACATGTTTTTAGAAAGGTATTACCGGGACCAAGCAGAAAAAAAGACCAAGCAGAATATTTGGGATTACGGGTACTCCCAACATGACCAAGAGCAAGAGCGGCAAAACGAGCTGCAGGAGGCCCTACAGAAGCAGAGGCAAGAGGAGATGTGGCAGCGCTACTATGACGAGGAGCAGAGGAAGGAACGTGCGAGCCGCGGGTACGGCTTCGCTTCTGGCCTCTTCTTTGCGGTCTTCGGCATTCTGTGGTTTCTTGTCCAAGGCCTAGCATCGCTGTTGTCGGTGGTGGTAATGACCTTCTGGAACCGGTATCAAGAGTACGACGTACCCGCGGCACCGACACCACAGCAACAGCGACCAGATGACGATATACTCAACGCACAACTTCAACGGGAGATGTGCCAGGAACAACCTCACCCCGAAAACCAACCACCGAGCGGAGACAGCTGGACTGACTCCGCCGCCAACATCCCCATGGCCATTCTCAACGGCTTATGGCGTCTAATCATCGCCTTGATTTACAGCATATGGCAACTCGCAAAAGCACCTCTCCGGGCCGCAGGGCCTTTCGTATTGGACAACCTCTGGGCATCTTGCTTCTTCTCCGTGTTCCTCTTCCTCATCTTCAACCCCTGGGGGTCCAATCCATACAAAAGGGCAATCCAGAACTACAATGTTGGGCCCCCACCTCCACCTAGAGTCCGCTTTCCCCCACCGAATCTCGCGTCGTTTCCTGGAATGTGACGAGTTGGGCAGGAGCCCATGGCCCTGTTATGGTATGTTTCTATGGCCTTTTACTCGAAGACCTGGACTGACTCCTCTAGGGTTCGTTGAGGAGGAGCGGCCGAGTCAATTGTATCGGTCGTGGCTGGAACGACGGCACGGATCGAGTCATCGCATGGTCGAAGTAAGCAACGGTCAGATGGAATATGTTTTGTCATTTGGAGTTCTGGGGTTAAGGGAGGAGCGATTTCGAAGTAGTGTATACCTCTCGATAAAAGCATCTATTGTCATTTTGGAGTTTTGAGTTCAAGGAAGGATATCGAAGTGACTTTTAAGATACAAAGACGATCGGCCCGGTACAATTGATTCTCGACGTAGAAAACGACCCTGTTGCTCATAAATAAAAGGAAGTCCTACATATTCGGAATCGAGTCTATTCCACCAACAAAGCGCCCCTTCCCATAACGTTAGCTAAACACCCGATAGGTAAACATTCATCTACCACAACGTTTTCAATCATGTTTTGTTGAGCGAAGAACCTCATCCACTCTTTATATTCCCTACGGTTTCAAAGTCATGCGTATTCACCCTCCCTAGTTCCTCTGACTCCTCAATCTGCACTGTTATTTCAATACACACCGCCCTGAGTCATCAGCATCTCCGGCCCACAACGACACTAATTGTCATGATATCTGTACTCAACCCGCTCTCTTCGTCTCCCCAAGATCAGTCAGACGGTACAGTGTTGGAAAAGTAAGCTTCTGATTCTATCCATTCCGGAGCAGTGATGTTTATATTACAACTGACATATTGAAAACTAAGCTGGGCGAACCACGTTCCCGAGAAGCTCACCTATGACACCTAGAGAAGTCTACATCACCCGTCTACCAGGCCACACCGGATCCGTCTATGTCAGAAAACGGGCGCCACAACAGCCACGGAGGAAGCTCAGTTTACTCGCTGAAGCCTTTGGACAACCTCGACGCTACTACACAGCCAAGCCAGTGCGTGTATCTTCTTTTCCTTCTGAAGAAAGACATGTGATGGAGATACCAAGTCGGTTGGAGGTCGAGCAGCTCCGACCAGATTATCCAGTAATGGTTAGGAGGATGAGTGAACCAGGAAGAGTGCTTGGGCAACAGTCGAGGGACCCGTCGCCAGCTTTCGCGGAGATTGTTCGACCTACAAGGACAAGGTATATCACACGCCGTCCATGTCGAATTACAGAGCCGACTCTAAGACATACATGTGCTTCATGCGGCAAATTTCGATCTTCTAGCTATGAACACCGGCATCCACTAGCTAAAGGAGAGACGCCAAAGCCAACCATGTGCGAGAAATGTATCAGTAAACAGACCTCAAGCGAAGAAAGTGCAGACAGCCACCGAGGATCGCGCAAGAAAAAAGATTACTACCGTTTACGTCGCCGGTGGACTGCATCGACAGGTGATAGGATTAGTGAGTTTGAGAGAGGTCGACCTCGTCACTTGGCGAGCAAACGATCGAGGATGCATAATTCAAGACGTTTAAGCTCGGATGAAGAGCCGCGGGTCAGCATAACATATGATGGCGCTAGGTCAAGAAGAACGACGAGTGAGTACTCGCCTGAAGGGCGAAAGGTGCGAGTTATCCGGCGTATACAATACGTCGATAGCCAAGGCCGTCAATCGTCCAGATCCAGATCCAGGTCCAGGTCCAGGAGTGTGAGCCGGCGACGTTACAAACGAATCATTGGCTTTGAAACAGCCAGCTCGGAAGAGAGCGGTATGCGTGTCCGAATCAGACGAGTTCCCTCACGGTCAAGATCAAGGAGCAGGCGGCCGCTAAGGATTGTAAGATCGCGGGATACTTCAAGTATCGACGACGATTATGAGCACATCTACACTCCAACAGAAGTGCGGAGACCCAATCAAGTTGGAAGAGTAATTGAAGTCGAAGATGACCGTGCAAGCTTCAGATCCGGTGTACATCGTCGACCTGCGTCGATGATAGTTGAGCCTGGCACTACCTACGCCGCTACTCAGGTGGACGCTGACCTGAAGTCTCATTATGGCGATCCGGTCGAGATAGTATCAATTAGTGAAATAATGGAGCGTCCGCCATCTCGGTCTGTACGGATAGTACAAGTCTCTCCAGAAACTCAGGATTCAATTTGTCGCAACAGGATCAGCGAAACCGTAGACTCTCAAAGGGTGTTCTACGAACCAAGACCACCACCTATCATTACAAGGCAGACTGTTGAGCCTGCGTTTCAAACTGTCACAGAAACTAACATTGTAGAGCCAAGAGCAGCACCTATTACTGAGACCCATACCATCGATCGCAGAAAGTGCCGTTCCGGCCCAGTCTCGGAGACGCACATTGTCGAGCGTAGGGGGCGTTCTCGAACACCAGTCACAGAGAGACGCGTCGTCGAGCGGAGAGATCGTTCTCCATCACGAGTCTACCAAAGACATGTCGAGACGAGATCTCGATCTCGATCTCGGCCGGTCATGTCGGAAAGAGATTTTAGAACGCAGTCTCCATCGTCGGTGTATGGAAGGCACACCATGGAGTCAGAGCCAAGTAGACGCGAGCGGCGGCATAGAGTGAAAACTGCGGGTCATCATCGTTTGACGGACAGCAGCGACGAATACTCGCCTCAAGGTATGCCTTCTTCTACAACTCTTCGGTATCAAACTGACAGCCCGAAGAGTATTATCGTCGTTCCTATCAGAGAAGACCCTCAGGCCCCAATCCTAGTGTACGCCGCGTCGTCACGATGAATTCGGAAGATGAAGAGCGTGATCTCAATCGAAGGTTCGAAGCAACCAATCTTGAACCGGCACCACCGTTCTACTCGTACGTCCGACCAGGTAGTCTGTCCCGTGAACGTAGACGAAGCAGATCTCGCACTAGGAGTATTTCTCACGACCGACGTTATTCCAAACGTGCGCCGCGGTAGGTGTCTAATGCGGTTGGGCTAGATGGCTGGCTGGACGCTGTTTGGCAAAGACAGAAGTGCCGAGTACTTGGGACAAGGGGCATGGCGGAATGGTAATTCTTGAGCATTAAAGACGAAAAGACGACTGGCTTGTACGTCCAGGAAAGGTAATAGAAATTGAAGCTCTCGGTATGATGGGTGACGCTTTGTAATGACTTCCTCTGTACTTTACGGCTATTCTATGCTTTCTTGCCCTATCTGAAGGCAACCAGTTATAAGAAAGGAAGCAGTATCTTCCTTCCCTTCGATCTCGGAGCCTTGGTCCCTTGTCACTACTGTCAAATCACATCTTCTTCGTATGCTCTTTCTCGCTCTCTCGTGGTTCTCCCTAGCCTGCCTTGATGTGATTTTCTTTTATTTGCTTTTCGGGGCTATTTACCCATTGACCTACCTATTAGACCTTAATCACGGACTACGACATTGCGGCATCTGGTTGAATATATACACCGAAACAGATTGCAATGTCTAACAATCTGGGGTTCTCGAAGGGAATGGAAGATGGAAGATGGGAGATTAAACCCGGGAGTGAAGCGGGTGGACAGTGCGACAAGGGTTTTTCCGCCAAGGCCGGAAGATCGGGGCTAAGCACGGCCTTTTACGGGCACGTCGCTGGCGCCCGGGAAGCTTCTTTTATCATCCTCTTCATCAGTCAGTTCGTCGTATAGTGTTGTAGGTTAATTGAATACTGTTTACTACCTTACTTTAACCCACTGCCAAGTCTATCACGTTTGTCAAGTTGTCTCAAGTTTATCAAATTCACTCTGACCTTACCATCCGACTTGGCGCGGTGATTCACTGGCGGCAACAATACTTGATGACGCCTGTGCTGATGTTTGGGTTTCGGTTCTTATCTATTGGATGCCGATCGTCACCGTTCCTGAGCCTTGTCGTGCAGGGAGGCAGCTTTGCTGCAGGTCCCATGGTCCCCCAATCAATGATTGCCGAACGATGGATCACCGATGAAAGGTTGATGGTCGTATTATTGTTTGTTTGTCGGAGAGTTCAGTGTATCTGTATCTTCAACCTGATGTCTTGAAAATGCCAGTCATTACTGAGCTCGAAGGAGATCTCTTCAATGGCCAAAGCAAATGATATGATTTAGCTTGTACGAAGAAACCAAAAGTAACCTTCTCTCCGCCGAACCTTTCTTTACCTACCTTACCTACGTAGGCGGCGCCTGCAGGGTAGCACCGAGGCTTGAATATACCTTTGATCCCACCAGATTTGGTAAGACCCGAAAGTTCCCCCGAAGCACAATCCGCCATCATCTCTTTTCCCTCCGGTGGATATTTTCAGCCGTCATGAATCTCTCCTATCCAACATCATGTACCCCACGATGCAATGTAAGTCTCATTGGTACTGCTATCAGTATTCCGTACCCGGCACTCATACCTTGATTTCCTGCATTGAAAACGGCGCGAGCAATGAATGACCTTCCGACCCCGTCACTCGGCTGTGGCCGAGTCTGCCAATGCAACGTTGACTGCATCAATTGTCTCCTGTCGAGCTTACCAAACAAGGCCGTGGGTAGCGAGATTGGCTTCAGCTAGCCCACGTTATCCTTTCTTCAGCCGGACGCGTTCGACTTCTTGGTGGAAAGCAGTAACAAGCTACGGCGTCTCGGATTCTGAATGGCGACATCCCGAGACCTACAAAGGCTTCCACATAACGATGGGGCTTCTTCCTGCTTGTGCCATGCCATCATCCATCCTGAACCCGCCGTCATTGTGCGTTCTACACTACCATCGCCAGGGGATCCCATGATCGTGGAACTTGCTACCATCAGGCCGCTGTTGGTACTCGAGGGGTGAAGGAAGTTCTATAAGAAGCCCCTTCCTCTCCTCCTTCTCTCAACATCAGCTTCTTCATCCTGCAACAACTATCCTACACAGTTTACCCCCTCGACAAACCAACCCCCAAACCCAAACCTCACCCCCACCTCTCCTCCAAAATGCAATTCTCCAACCTCTTCACCCTCCTCTCCCTCGCTCTCACCGCCTCCGCAGCCGTCATCCAACGCACCTCCCCATCCTGCAGCAACACCCAGTCCCTCATGTGCTGCAATACCATTACCCAGCAAGTCACCGGCGGTAAAGTCGAGAACGTGGGTGTCCAGTGCAACCCCGTCAATGGTATGTCCTCTGTCCTTCCATGGCCTTGGACCGAAACATCTCTGCGCCAAAGCATGTGGAACTATGCTAACGATCATGCAGTCGCAAACGTCCAACCCGGCCTCTCGGGCCAATGTATCGGAACCCAACAACTCGCCTGCTGCAACACTGGGGGCGTCAACCAGGTAAGTCCCCTTTGATTCTTCCCCAGTAAAAATAATCAGCTCAAAAGACCTAATCCCAAACCCAGTCCGGCACCGTCAACGTCAACTTCGGCGGTATTTGCCCCGTCATCTTCTAGACCTTCCGTCGTCGAACCCGTTATCACGAGCTTCGGATACGTGTCTTACAAATCGTATGTAGATGTCACGCCGTTCAGCGGGGTATGCCCGGTTGTTTTTTAAATCAGTTACCAATCGACATTTCGACGACAATTTATTTTCACAAAGTCAAGTCATGGTAGAAGTAATCGGTTGCACAAGACTGGGTGCGACAACTGGATATGTACACAGCGCTGCTGGAGTCCGGATATCGCATATAGAATAGTATACTAGCATACATACCCCTATAAAACCCAAACCAAACCAAATAATCAACCAACCAAACCCTATCTCAACGCCAAATTCCCCTCATCTGATACCCCATCCTCCACAACTGACTACATCCGCTTCCCCCTCCCATTACGAACCATAAACACACCAGCATCAGTTATTATTCCCCCTTATTTCATACCTACCATTACCCCCCCTCCCTCCTTTCACTCACACACTCCATCCTGGCCCTACCCCGTATCTCATCCCCCACCCCACCCCATCTCCATCCTAGCAAACCCGAAGAAATAATCTGGAAATATGTATACCTACAGTAGATTGGGTGGATTACATATTCCCATCCACATAAGATCTCAGTTATTCCCCCCCCCCCACACATCTTCCCCATCTTCCCCATCTCAACCCCAGTTTTTGGCGTGTGTCAGTCACCATCCACTATACATAGCCAGCGACTTTTTTTCCCTCGAAATCAACTCGATTACACTTGGACTGACTTACTAGCTGTGAGAGAGAGAGATATATATATATATAAGAAATTTGGTTTGAATATATGCGTTGTGGCATTTTCTCGTATTCTTTTAGTTAGGGGGGTGTGCTTGCCCTTTTTTTTTTTCGTTCGTGCTCGGCCTTGTCTCATCCTTTTTGGGCGTTTTGTCGAGGTTTCTTTCACTATGGTTTTTGTCCTTGGCGGGGGTTTTGGGCTTGGTGGGTGGGTGGTGGGTGGGTGGGTGAATGGGTTTTGGTGGGTTGGTTTGGGTTGGGGTGGAGGGATGGATAGGGGATTAGAGGGATGGAGAGATGGAAAGGGGGGGGTGAAAGGGAGGGAGAGGCGAGGAAGAAGACATCGAAGGGTTGATATTTGATGTTTAAGCTATCTTCATATTCTTTCATCGAAAATACCAAATCGTAAACCCCCGAGTCGTACGCAGCCAGCCTCCTCTCCTACAAACAGAAAACCAACAAATTTCCCTTTACAATATTCCATCGAACGATGCAAAAAACGAACTTGCTCGAAAACAGCAAAGCGAACTTTTCTAAATTTTCTTTTAATTATTTTTGCACATGGAATTTGGCAGAGAAGGGAAATAATGAACTATGTACTAGGTTATAAGATACGGAAGAAGTAAAAGATTGTGAAGATGGGATTGTGAAAGATGGGAGCTGGGGATTAGTTGGTTGGTAGGTAGGTAGGTAAGTAGCGAGTAGGAAGGGAATTGGAATGAAAGTGAAGATGTTGGGGTGGATTGAAGGGTTGGGTATGCGGTATAAGATGCATGTTGAGGTGAAGTGGAGGTTATGAGTGATGAGGGAAGCGGGAAGGGGATGGGAGAGGGTGGGGGTGAGGGGATAGGAGGGTGAGGGTGAGGGCTGTGAGGGCGGTGTTGAGGTGGATAGAAGAGGAGGGGGGGGTGGGAGATGTTGGTTTGTGTTATCGTTGTACGGAATAGAAAAGGCGGAACTTCAATCACCCACCACCCACCACCCACCACCCACCATCCATCACCCACACCCACCACCCATCACCCCTTTTCACCCACACCCACCACCCATCACCCATCACCCATCACCACACCCACCACCCCTTTTCACCCACACCCACCACCCACCACCCATCACCACACCCACACCCACACCCACACCCACACCCATCACCCATCACCCACCACCTCAACCTCTCAACCCATCACCTCAACCTCTCAACCTTGAATCGAATCTTCTTCTTCGACAGTCGAGACGAATTTTCTTTAAATTCGAAATTTGAAATTGAATTGGTGAAAGGAAAAGGAAAAGGAAAAGGAAAAGAGTGGAGGAGAGTGATGGAAGGGGAGATGTGGCAAGGAGGTGGATGTGGATTGGGTGGGCGGAGGGGATGGGGCGATGTGGGGATGTGATGATGTGATGGTTTAAGCAAGAGAAAAAAAAAAGAAGAGAAAGTCTGTAAAAGACCATAATGACGCGATGAGGTGGTAGAGAAATTTTTTCTTTTTCTTTTTCTTTTATTTCATTTCATATTGAATCTCTTCTCACGATAGACATCAATTCATTAGCTATGTCAATCAGCCTTCTTTAACATCATATATGTTTATTTTCTCTATTTCACTAGTGCCTCTAATTCCCTTCTTTCCCCTCTTCTTACCGATTTATTTCTTCATTCTTCGTTCCTTTTCCCCGGCTCGACATACATCTTCCTATGCGTTTCCGTTCTGTAACTTGTTCGCTCGGATAAGTACTTGATAATGCATAGCCGAACTACGGAGTCGACGGAGGTTGTTTACAGGCTCTTGAAAGGGGGGAAACGGGGCAGATGTGGTGGGGAGGAGCATGCAGAGGATTTCGAAAGGATTTCTCCTACGACGTCATTCGTATTCAGAGCTGCTGAGTTGCTTACCCCAATCTGTGTTTCCACGGCAGAAATTGGTCGTTTCTATGGTGCCAAGTCCTTGTCGTTCTTGAGTTTACCCAATATATCCCCAACATATCCTGTAGACATGAACATGGCAGTATACAAGCTCCAGTACCAAGGTTCGAGCTCATTTTGCTCGATCAAGCCCGTCTCCTCCACGTATCCGCGGATGTAACTCAGCATAGCTGACTAAAAGTTTTCGTAGGTTAGCCCCAGATCGCGGATCATGAGCAACGTGTAGGCCTCCAGTAGTCGGTTGGTAGAGGGGATGCGCACTGGGTATAGCGTGGGAGAGAAGGCGCCTTTGCCACGACCTGGCCTGTAACATGGAAGGCAGGGATCTGATGCAAGCATGATATCCATGCTAGCTAAGTTACCTCCTCTCTCCTCTTCAGGAGGCGAAGATAAGGGCCCCCAAGCGCCATAGTGTTTGCGATTTCCTGAAGAGCGAGATACAAATTGTTGGAAACAGGGAACAGTACTGTTACCCCTGTGGTTAGTAATCTCCGCTCCACATTGATCCGGATTGATCCGGCGCTAGTGAACTCAGGGGATTCAGGGTATTTACCTGATTCCCACTTCTTCCTTCCTCCGTAGTTCACCTACTAGATAGTCAATATATGCACATATTCGCTCTGACCCTCATATACCAATACAAATGTCCTGGTTGAGATGTACATGTTCACTTGGTGCAGGTGAGCAGCGAAGGTCAACGTCGACTGGGCAGGTAGAATATGCAGTGCGTCCTTGAAGCCTGCAGTTATGAGCGTTGAGGTCGCGGTAGCGAAGTTGAGATGTACATGTTCACTTGGTGCAGGCGAGCAGCGAAAGTCAACTTCGACTACTGGGCTGGTAGAATATGCAGTGCGTCCTTGAAGCCTGCATTTATGAGCGTTGAGGTCGCGGTAGCGATTATACTATCTGGCACAACAAAGGAAGCATCCTAGTGTACGTTAGCAGTGCATTGCAACAACTGTACTGTGGCGAACCGACATCAACGATTGTCGGCACCCTGAAGACACTCAGTAAATAATTGCCCCCAAGGACACTCGGGATACCCAATATACGAGCAATGCCGGCAACGAGATTGTTGTCGAGACTTTGACTCGGGGGTTGGGACGCAACTGTGACATGGTTATGAAACGCATCCGTACATGTCGAGCGAGTAGTAGGAGATGGAAGAGCCATGTTCTTTGCATCTTCGAATACTAAACCCGACACGTCACAATTCTCTATTGTCACCACCTTCTCCGCATCGAATCTGCCGGCTTGAGAGAAGTAGTACCCGCGATGACGACTACGTGCTTGCCCGTCCCCTCATCTATAAAATCGCAGTTGAAGTGCGTGTGCCTAAACACTCAAAGTTTCACGTTTTTGCTAGTCCAGCACGTTTCAGCCGAAAGATCCGTAGCAAAGGCCGATGCGAGTGGGCCTGTCGCATGCTCCGGATCGATGGCGTTGGCTGTAATGCAAGGACTATGATGTGTAAGAATGGCAATACGGCGGTGCGGTGCCTCATGCGCCAAGGTTGTCACTTGGCCGTTGAGCCACGCCAAGTCATCCTTGTGTACTTGACTGTGCTTCGAGACGTCCCAGCGTCTTCAATGTAGTAGAAATCGTTGAGCCCAAAACTGACGTGTTCCTCATGCTTCGCGTCGATTTGTGAGTGCAGGGTAGAGCCTAGTATGGTAAAGTCGTCTGTAACATCGTAGCGTCCTTGATCAAGGAGAACGAGCTCGTCTTGACCTTGCTGCCTATTCTTCTCGTGGGCGGAGTTGAAGTCCCGAATTTGCTCCCGAACCTGAGCCCAGGAGCTATTGTAGGGTTCATAGTTACCTACGAGTAGCACAAGCAAGACGATGCGGAAGAGGGAGAGCTGGCGTTCTAGAAATTGTATCCAGCCGGGATCGCGGGCTTGGCCAATGTCACCGAGGAGGCCGAGGATGGGGCCTCGCGGTGTGATCTCAAAGGTATCATAAGCGGCCGGCGCCTCGAGGTGGAGGTCAGACAGGATTTGGGGTTTGATCTTGGGCAAATTGAGGTTTCGTGGTGGTGCGCAGGAGGAAGTTGTGACTCCAGTGATATATGATGAGGGTTGAAATTTGATTTCTGAACGAGTCTCATAGGTTGAGAGGGCGAGCGGAGGGGCTTTGCTTTGTCGGTGTGAGTTAAAGGAGCGTTACACAGTCTGAATGAAAACCAAAGAGAGATACAATTCTCGAGTACCGGGTCTCGGAATACAACGAGATGGCACCAAAGTACGGTAACGAAGACAAGCTCTTCAGCAGAGGTTGAATATCTCGAATGTGTTTGATTGATTCACTGCAGGAACCCTGTGGTACTCCTCTTCCTCAATCCCAATCGTTCATGTTCGAGACATCGACCTATACAACACGAAGCCCACTTTCCCTTCCTACTCCTCTCTGGAAACTGCACCAACACTTTACTTCCCGAAAAGACATCAGTTCTTATCCTGTCTCCCTATCCTACAAGAACTCCCTGTCCTACTAGTTGCATCATCGAGATTGCGAGGTTTGGGATGTAGGCAAAGATGTGATGTGGAAGATAGGATGTTGATTGAAGGGTTTCAGGATGGTTGGAAGGGGAGTCTGGGTTTAGGGGGTTTTATGAAGTCGGAGGGGAGGAAAGTGTATGGAAGGGCGGAAATGGCGTTGTGGAAGTTGCATAGATTACATAATACAGCATAACCCTATCCTGCATAACTTCCCATATTTCTTGAGGTAAGTACCATTTTAGACAGAAGAGGAAACCAGCGAGCGAGCAACATCAACAAGAACCTTTGAAGCCGTCCAAGGAAGTCGCAAATACCAAAGATTTTCCGAATCTACTTTCCCAAAAAGTCCATGCAACTCCCATATATCATACGGCCGTTAATAGACATTACACCCCCCTTCCTCCCCATCACGCAAAAACCAAAACTACCACTATAAGAACCCCTACTCCTCCTCACCCACCGCATCCTCCTCCCCCTTCCCCCCACTCGCCCCCCTCCTCCTCCTCCCCCCAACACCAACAACCCTCCAACCACCCCCCACCCTCTCCAACAAACCCTCCCCAACCATCCACTCCTGCAGCCTCACATCCTCCCTCTCCTCGTCAGCCGCGGTGCCCTGCTCCAGATGCCTCGCGACGTGCTCCATGCGGTCATCCCAGGACGCGGGACCCGAGAAGGTGATTTCCTTGGCCGGTTGGTGCTCAGGTGTGTCAGAGGAAGAAGAAGGGGAGAGGCAGTACCCGCACGAACTGCGCGGCGGTGGGGAGCGCAGGCTCTTCCAGCAGCGCTGGCGGATGCTTTCGAGGGTGGCGTCAAAAGCGTCGGCGTCGGCGGGGTTGGGCGGGCTGTGCATGCGGCGGATGTGTTGGGTGAAGAGGTCTTTGCGGTTGAAGTCGTTGTGGCCCACGCTGGATTCTTCCACCTCGCCGCGTTTGGTTGTGGTGGAAGCGGAGGATGATTTGCGGCGGTGCTGGTCCAGGCGTGGGACGCAGGAACCGATGTCGCAGCGGTAGATGCCCAGGCGTAGGTGTTGCGAGCTGACGTGCCTTTTCCATTCGTTTTTCGATCCGAATGTTGCGGGGCAGCCGTAGCGTGTGAATGGGCAGGTGAAGGGGCGAGTGTGGGTTGTGAGGATGTGTTTTGCTAGGGCTGAGGCAGATGGGAGGATGTCGGAGCAGCGGGTACAGGTTGATTTGGTTTTGGACGTGCTATTGGATGGAAGGGTGGGCGAGGTGAGAGAGGAGGAGGGTTTTGAGGGGCGCTTGGTGATCTTTGAGGATTTGGTGAGGGTGGTGGTTGGGGAGGCTTTGGAGCGGGAGGGGCGTTTTGTTGTTGGGGAGGCGGGGGCTTTGGCGCGAGAGGTGCGGCGGGTGGAGGTACGTTTGGTGATGGCAGCTGGGCTGTAATCAGATGCGTCAGAGTCGCCGCCGTCATCTTTAACATCGTCTTCCATGTTGGCATCATCGTCTTCTGCTTCTTCCTTGGTGGGAGAAGCGATCGAGTCATCGTGGATCGAAGAACCAATGCCTTCGTCATCTTGGATGAAGTGGACAGACTCCGTTCGAGGTTGGTACGGTGCTGGGGTCTCCATGAAGTATGACGCTGCCGAGTCTAATTCCTGTATCTCTGGTTTCCTGTAGGCGTCTTCAGAGCCGGCATCTGGGTACTCTTGGACGTCTCGAAGCGCGATACAGGAATCCGAGCTGGAACTGTTGAAAGATCCGTCCTTGGGAGTTCTTGGCGAACAACCAGCGTCGAATTGAGATGCAATGCTCCCTCGTTGGCTGTTCCAGCTAGCGAACCCATAGCCAGGGCCTGCTTCGTATTCTGGACGACCTTCACTTGTGCGATCGCTCCAGGCACTGCTACCGGAGCATGATTCCTGTTCAATCGTGGATCGACCGCCAATCCAGTATCCATCTGGCGATATCCCACGAGGAATCGTTTGGCCGCGGGGCCATGGCTCTGATGCAACATCACAATGGCCCAGTGACAGAGGTGTATAATTCCTTTCGTCCAATCTGAAGAACTCGGTTTGCCACGACGGCAACGCATTGAAAAAGCTTGGTTGTTCTCGGGAATTTAAATAACGCTTAACGTTGGAGTTGATCTGATTGCTCTGCAATTGGATTGACATGTCCATGCCACCGTTCGCAATCGCGTCGTTCGTCATGCTTGATGGACCATAAGGAGATGAGTAAAGTTCAAACGGCTGATGCTGGTGAAGCTCTTCCTGAAGCTCGTTAAGATCATGGAACATGTGGAGAGCTGCCATGGTTTCGAAAATTGTTGGGGCCTAATTGCCTCGATCGTTGCCTTATTCGCCTTAGTGGTGCAGCAAACAGAAGATCGGTTTGTCAATGTTTTGATGGTAGCCCTACGCGGGAAACGCAGAATTCTTTCGTGTTTTCAGTTGTCTGACGACCACTTACGATCACAGTTTGGTCGGAAGGATAAGGATTAATTTCCAGCGGCCATAGGGAGACCACACGTATACTTATCATCAGCAAGACTAGCTTTCCTAGCTTTCTGCTGTACTATGATGCTGCGACGAGAGTATTGAGTTTCCGAGCGGAATAGTATAAGCGTGACAGAAGAAATTGAGGCGAAGCAAAAGGGCTTTACGTAGGGCAGACACTGGGATATATGAGCAAGAAATAATAATCCTGCTTGCACATGCATGCTTGAACGGATGTAGGTACTAGACTGCAAAGTTGAGCCGCACTAAGAGAGAGGGAAAACGTGTGGATCTCGGAATGGAAGACCCGCAGATCGATGCTATGTATGGACAAGCCCTGATCCTGTATTGGCCCTTCCTTCTTAGCACTAATTAAATCAAAGCAGACTTTACTGGAAGAGACGGCTAATATAAAAGGAGGAAAGGAGGATACTACCCAACCATCAACCCCTGCAGTGGGACGAGTTTACTTCTGGGGTTGCACAAGTATCGGCGTGTCGAGGGTATGTGTCGAGGATGGAACTTATGGCTGATTATCGTCCTGACACTTGTGGGGTGACGAACCCAGATTGGAACCAGGGGAAAAGCAGTCTCGAGTCTCTAGTGCTCAATGGCTGGTTGTGAGCTGTGCAGTCGAGTAGCTGACCCCCTCTACCACGTCCCTGGTTTGTACTAAGAGCACAGCTGCGGCAGGGCGTATGGAGGATTTTGGGTTCCGTGCACAAGCCCGCAACTCCGCGACACCGCAACTCTGCACGCCTTCAGCCCCCACAAAGTTATCGCGTCGTCCTGCACAATCATATCGGAGACAAGAAGTGGGTGCTGTGTATGATCGACAGCCACCAGGCGCCTACTAGTTTTCTGTGAGTCGCGCGCTAGGTTTCTTACCTGTAATTCGCACGTCTTCATTGACGGTGGAGATACACAACCAATACGGAATAAGTTGCGGGCACGACTGTCTAATTCATTTCTCAGAAGGCGGCGCATGCGGCAGTCGATAGTTCGATACCCAATGTCTCAAGTTTGGTGCATCCGAATTCCCCGAGTCCCTACTTAGTACGTTGAATTGCCAGCAGTCTGATTCAATCTGCGTGTGGGGGGAGGACGCACAGACGTTTCGATTGGTTCGGCTGGCAAGTTGTGAGGCTCTTTCTCGACATTGATGAAGCCTGAACAGGCAACAACGTACTCAGCTGAACAGACCCTGGGAGAACATCGACGCCTTGTTTGCCTGCTTCAGTACAGATGGCTTTTAGCTTGTACACTCGGTTCACGCCAGCCAATAAGAGAGCCACACATTCCATGGCCGCTTACTTGCATGAGAGTGATACGAAAGATTTCCGTTTTCGTTTTCGATGCCCGCTGTCACGTAAACTCTTCTTCGATAAGCTCCTGGTGCTCTCCCGGACTTTGCTGATTAGCCACGTTATTCTCAAGCGCCGACGGGGATGTTAAGAATATCTGGGTCTCTGCCACGGGAGTTTCGGTAAGCAGAGTACATGGTCGGGGCGTACTCGTAGGTAATAGAGCTCTAAACGTCGCTACTGTGTCTACCGAATGGGTTCCTGGGACTGAGGTACTGTGTATGCGTGGGATTCTTGCTTGACGTCCCACACGATCGATTGGAAAACAGAATATTTCGTGCATCAACCGGTGAAGACGAGACGCTGTCAATGGTGCGCAATAGCAAGGTAGATTGCATCATGAGGCAGTGCAAAGGTCAGGCAAGGTACAGATGGACGTTGTAAGTGTGTCGTGTATGTATGTGTGTATGTATGTATGTATGTGGTGATGATGGCTCGAGCATCATCTCGTGCATCTCGTGCATCTGATCTCCAAAAGGTTGGCGGGGCCTGGCGGGGCGTATTATTGCATTTCTCGGTTTCGGCGACACTAGGCTCAAAGCCAGCAAGCTCTGTCTACTAGCGTCTACTCTGCTATAAAACCGGGCGTTTTGGTGGCGTTGCATCTACCGATGCTTGGTAGCGAGTCAGATGACGGGGTGACTGTGGTACTCGACGTACTACGGACTACCGTACGGTCCGGCCGGAACATGTTTGCTTCAACCACCGCAACGGCGCATAAGGTAGGTACCTTCCACATCTTGACTGCACCTGTACCGTACGTCCGTAAAGGTAGGTACCTTAGATAGGACAGTGAACTACCTAAAGAACCCCGCATTCCGCTCTCAGTCTTCCAAGTTTCAACAAGCCCCACAACCAAAGCCACTCTCCGGCTGTTTGTTTGTCTAGCTTCAATGTCTTGGCAAGCAGCACTGCCACAAAAAATCTCGTGTCTGTCAACATCTCATATAAATCGTTAGGTATCTACAACGGCAGGACATTTGTCATCGCTTCTAGTTGCAGGGCAGTCTGTCTTGCAGTCGTCCGAAAATACGTTTGAAAATGCCTCATACATTGTCAGCCCGCAGCTTGAAAGCACAGCTCTGATATGGTTCACCAGAGCTTGCACACGTCACAACGCGTTACTTGTGTATTATCCGATGTCCTCTCGGCCATCATCAGTCGAACCATTCACATCCTCTGTCCGTGTTCTGATATTGTCAGCGCTAATAGTCTGCCTTTTTTTTGAATACGTCAAGGCAAATATACCTCTCTGTGGAGGGCAAATGCCGCACCCCAGCTTCCATTTCTTATGCAGGATCCCGAATTACTCCAATTGGCATATTTATGCTATGTTCGTGCCTGCTAACGTCACCAGCAGCAACTTCATGCTTCTCATACTTGGCTACTCTCATGAGACCGGTTGTCAAAGTGGTAGCCCAGTTTTAGAACATTGATTGATATCTCTCGGCATCAAGGGACAACCCTCATAATAATTTCCATATTTGGTCATAGGAAAATCTTTCGAAACACGGGGAAAGCCCCTTGGTCAATCCGAACTTTTCTCGGCGATATAAATGAGTAGGCCATTTATACGTCGCCATTGTCAAGATCAGCATACCGAATAACAAAAGGCCCCGCATAGAAAACGGATGTCGATGCGTATTCAGACATGCTACCATAGTCGTGCTCAATAACCAGAGTTGGTAACTTGATCGGTTTCAAGGCTGTCCGCGCTCAAGTCTCTTGGATCTCCAGACTCCTGACTACTATCATGATAGTCCCTCAAAGGTAAGCTGTGGAACGGAAAGTTGTAGATTCATTGCCAGTCCAAAGAATCGCTTTGGATTTGCTCAATTATGGCAGTCGACAAGCTGTTGATATTGCAATACTGGGACAACCAAATCTAAGTCGGTATCAACATGTTCCAGATCGACGTGCTGCATATCAAGGATTAGTGGAAGGTATACGCGAACAACGGAATCCAACGGGAAAAGACGAGTTCATTGCCAAAAAGACCATTTTCTAGCATTATCGCAAGCATACTGTGTAACAGCTCAACGTTCCTGTTGTTCAAGTTCTTGATTCAGATAGGGCTGTCCACTGTCCCACTGACGCCGGGGCGGAAAGTCCTCGGAATGGAATACACCTGCCCGGGCCCTCCTCGCCTATTTCGCGAATCATGTAGGCTAGCAGGAATGCCTGTATCACACCCCTTTTATGTGCTTCTGTGACTAGTGGCACCCAGTTGGGTCCGTCCAGCTATCGTTTCAAGTTTGCATCTTAAGATGCAATCACAGCAGAATCTTGATAACCACGTGCGAGACTGCGAGTTCATGCATGACTTCCGACAAATAAGAGTCCTTACATTATCGTATTTGCGTGTGAGCTGTTCTCTCGGCCCAGTCGCTGCTGTTCCCCAAGCGCCGGGGATGTTTCAACAAGTTTTCGAACTCAGGGAACACGCATCACTCCCCTGGTGTTCGCGCCGGGAAGATAATGATGGATCTGCCCATATACAGGCGTAGCGTCCCCTCAGATAGATATACCTTGTTTACTGGGTGCAACGATCCAGCCGCCAAGAACAGCCTTGGCCTTGGGCTGCCCGGCCTACGGTTGGTCTGTGATGGTGCTCCAGGACACTTTCCCTGCGGTGCAAGCGATCGCAGTCGGCTATTCCTCTAGAAGAGGTTGGCTGCTCCCGCCGGGATACGAAGCTCATGTTTCAATCTCGAGTTTCGTGTCTACCCATTAGAAATATTGCTATTGTTCCACATGCTCATGGTCCATGTGAGGTTCCTAGTCTTGGGTCGTGGGATCGCTGCCTGGCTTAAGGTACGTGTGGCATCAAAAGAGACTGCTACATGACATAGCATTTGTTGGCCCGGGGTTAAGCTGCTAAGACGTATGGCGGTGAACCGTCATGTGAAGGAGAACAAAGCCGAGAATGGTTCGGATTTCTATCCTGTACCATGGGTCTACACATATCAGATCCCCCTGATCCGACTGATTGAGCCGGCAACGTGAGTATGCACGACTTGGCTTTACGCTGTATTTTCTCGCTCATAGCCCCTTCCGATCTAGACGGCATTGGCCATACAGGCCTATAGCGTTCCATCCCGATAGGAAAGGCTACTTCCTCCAGAGGAGATATCGCATGCCGTCATATAGGCTGAGAAAAGCTCTCCAAGCAAAGATCCTGAGTTTCTTCCATCCAAGGTAAGTGAAAGTTAGGAATAATGGTTTCTATGATTTTCTGATCCTGAGCGACTAGTCAAACCTCTTATGAGTATCAACCGCTGCCTTCGACCCGCCATGTACGACTCGTCCACATTCAGCCTGGAGAACGCTCAGCGGCCTTGAATTGTCATATAACTGTACATTTACTTGATGATCCACCCCAATATTCGGCCTTGTCCTACACTTGGGGAAGCCCTGTTCAGGAACGCTTCATCGATTGTGATGGTCTACGCCTCGGCGTTACTCTCAATCTTTGGAAAGCGCTACGAAGCCTTCGGCAAGCTACCGATACACGTACTTTCTGGATAGATGCCATTTGCATCAATCAAAAGAATATCCATGAGAGAAACTCGCAAGTACGCTTGATGAAAGAAATCTATCAAAGGGCGGTGGAAGTGGTAGTATGGCTCGGAGAAGACAAACAAAATAGCGCTGATGGGGTAAGTCTATTACCACGAATACACGCTGCTGCATTGAACGGCAAGCTATTGCAGGGTCCAGATAGTCTGTCCATGAGGCTCGACCAGGCAGGACTTCCAGGATTCGACTCTATCGTGTGGACATCTCTTGCCGAATTGTACCGTCGGAGTTGGTTTACGCGTATCTGGGTTGTCCAAGAGCTTGCCGTTGCGAAGCCCGCTACGGTACTTTGTGGAGGTCGCCGTGTTCCATGGGCCTACTTTGCGCCTGCAGCTGTTTGCCTCCAGACAGCGGCTAGTATACATTACTGGGATGTCAGATTGCGGTTCGATTTCGATCGTTTTAGTTGCATGGATACTTGTCATACACAATTTGAAAATGACACTCCTCCTGGTCTACTAGATATACTGAGCGCGACTCGTTCCCACTTCTCGATGGATCCTCGAGACAAAATATTTGGTGTCTTGGGCCTTGCTTCCGATGCGGACGCTCTGCTTTCTAACCCGGACTATTCGAAGTCAAGTGTTGAAGTCTATTCCACCTTGGCGATAAGAATGATAGTGGACCAAGAGTCGCTGGATTGTCTCAGTCACAAGGAAGATCCTTGGTTCACGGGAATTAAAGGACTTCCATCTTGGGTAGCCGATTGGTCTGTACACCCTCGCTCACATCCACTACGGGGAACCTCTGTCTATCGTTCCTACCGAGCTACCGGTGATTCGCGGGCAAGGATTAGAACAATGGCAGATTCTGGCACCATATATCTCATGGGATTTCAGATCGACAAGGTCAAGGAATGTAGCGATCCCCTTTTGAGGTATGAGCCTAGAGACAACATTGTCGGCAACTCGCTTAGACGGATGAACCTATCTGACTTTAACTACAATACTCACATGTATCTTGAACAAGCGCGAAGGAAACAGTGGGAACGTCTGGCTCTCAAACTCGACACCTACCCCAATGGGGAAGTCCCATTCGAAGCATTCCTCCACACATTGGCTGGCGGCCTCGATATGCGCGGAAAGCTGTCAACTCATGATTTAAAATTCCTCTATGAAGCTTATCTGAAGAGTTGGGGTTGTCTCCGTGATACAGGACCTATATACTGCAACAAGGAGATGTCAGATGATATCTGTACTCATTGGGTCTGGTATCGAGATGCTGTAGAAGATGTGGCGTATGGAAGATTGTTCTTTACTTCGGACAATGGATATATGGGGCTAGCGCCTCCATCCACCCGACCTGGCGACCTGGTCTGTGTTTTGTTGGGAGGCAAAACACCATACGTTCTTAGGCGGGTTGGGAAAGAGCATCATCGTCTTATCGGAGAGTGCTATGTCCATGGCCAAATGCACCGAAGCATGGATGGCATCGACGACAAACTTGAAGAATATGCTATCCGTTGACAAACAAAACCAGAAATATCAGCATTCCTACCTACGTTCTCCAAATATCTACAGTGACGAAGACCGAGTGCCGGATATTGCCGCCGCTTCGATCAGGAGAAAGCATGCTTTGCATTTGAGGATGTCGGACTGGCAGCTCGAAGACAGAAGGTCAGGTCGAGACCTAAGATGGCTCAAGGAGCAATCAAGGAGCGCCCATGTAATTTGAAGTGTGAAAGGATATAAAAAGGCCCTGGTGGATGATACACTGTGAGAGAGGAGTTCAGAAGTTGCCCGTCGCGCCGTCGAAGTACTGCTCTTGGGGATCCTTTAACGAACTCCCACACGAAGTTCGTCGGCGATCGATCAAAGGCAAAAACGCTTATGTCCCCTGTCTTTCCTTTCCACAGATACGATAACACCATCGCGGCACAAGCTTTTCTATTCACTGCAGCGATAACCCTTGATATAAGGCCTATATGAAGATCACGCATGGCCACGACCGACACAATAGCATCGGTGATGGACTCGAAACTCACCGCTGCCATTTTATTTATCACATGGTGATTCAGAAGAGTGAACTAAACAATTCGACACAAGAAGCATTTCACAAACTGATAAACTCTTGTCGAGCCGACGATGACTTCAAGCCAATAGCCCAAAATTACAAACTTAAATTACATAGAGAATAATAAAGATATCTACAACATATAGAAGCATGCTCGGCAGCATATCATCGCAATTGGCCGTCCTTCTAACCATTTGATCTCTTACCCTCACTTTCTTATGTTTATCTACTTAGTCTTCTCATTCTACACACCGGCAAGAGCGTGCTTCATTATGCCGGCAAAGCTTACCTCAAACCCGCTCAAAATGTCCAGAGAAGTAGACTGGCGTCCAAGGACCTTCAATATACATACAACATTTGATAAGAGATTCAAACCCTTCTAAAATCAACAAAGGTCCTCCACAAAGGCTCTCAAGGAATTTCAGGATTATCCTAGTAGAAACGGTTAATCAGAATGTCAAGCGGGAATTAGAACAGCGTCAAGTACAACCGGATACGGATGTTCTTTCTTTCCCTCGATTTCCAATTTGGATTTGCTCGGCGATGGTCTCTTTCAATCTACCAAAGCTGTCTCAACCTCTCAGTAAACCATATTTGACCTCTTCTTCCTACTCCTTTGTTACACCCCATCGCGCCCCTCATCCCACAGAAAAATCTCACCTCGTTCAATACCTCGCCCCTTGCCCACCCCTCCCTTTCCCATCGCGCAACCACCATCCTCTTACCCTTCTACACCCACCCCCTCCGTCTCAGACCCACACCGCAGAGCTTCTTAAGCTCTCCTATTCGCTATCCTGTATTCCACACCACCCACACCCACTCACCACCACCACCCATCCCTTCTCTCTCCTCCCTCTCCCTCTCTCATCCCCTCTCATCCCCCTCAACCCCGTACCCCAACACCGCTTCCATACCTCCTCTCCCCTCCCGAGAATCCTATAACCGTTTCGCCAATACTTGGACTGCGCGTTGTGGGATTTTTTTCGCTAGGGCTTGTGGGATTGGGGGATAGTGGGGTGGGGAGGCGTTGTGGGTGTGTGGAGGATGAGAGTGAGGGGGTTGAGGGGGTTGAAGGTGTGGTGAATGGAATAAGATGAAGGGAGATGAATGGGTGGATGGGATCGAGTAGACCCTCCTCCTCCGCTCCTTCCGAAGCGTCAAGCCCAATCCCATCATTGTTGTTGTTGCGTATGTTTACTACATAGGGAAAGGTTGGGTTGGTAGTGTTGGTTATGTAAATAAACGATCGTTTGAGTTTGGATTTGAAACGATGCTTGATATACATGCTGAAGAAAGAGTTGAGGAACAGGATCGTTTATTCTGGGGTAGATTGTGAAGTAAGTGGGTTGGGAAAGGCGTTTAGGGGAGTTGGGAGACCTTCAAATTAACTGTTAACACATCGTCTTCTTTCGCTCTATCGTTCTCTTCATTTTCAGTTTCACCTCTCTCATTCACTCATTCCCTCTTCTTCTCCCCCTCGCACCACCCTCTAATTCTCTCTTCGTCTTCGTCTTCGTCTTCATCTCCATCTCCTCTCCCCACAAGCCTCGTACCACAACCCCCCTCCATCTCTTTACTAGGCCATTTTATTGAGTAGACATGTGTAATTTTATGTCTTAAGCTATAAAGATATTAAAGGAAAGGTTTAAACACAAGGTGATGAGAAAGGGAGGAAGATGTCTTTATGAAGTTCCTGAAATAAGATATGTGAAATGCTTCGAAGAATATCATAGCATGAAGTTATGAAAGCAACAGTGAGATGTGAGAAAATAGATGTTTCTTTCTGTGATTTTAATGAGAAATGAGAAACAGATAATGAGATGCTGACGACGAAATTCCAAAAAAATATGCTCAAAGCACAGTAACCGTATTTCCACCGAGAAACTTTCAGCACAAAACAACATATCACGAGCAAGCAGTCCCCACAAAACAAAACCCCCTTAAGCCATGATATCCCCACCCCCCCCCGTTATTCCCATCCATGATCTCCATCGCCCCTCCCTCTCGCAAACCGTGCAAACATCCACCCCCGCTAGAACCACGACGATTCGAATCGAACGTTGAGAAAACGCCGAGGGAGTGTGATGGAGATGAAAAGCGTTTCAAACGACGGTGTTGAAGGGAGGAATTGAGGGGTTGAGAAGGGCATATGGCGATTTGCTCGATCGGACCGAGACGTCGAGGGAACGAGAGAGAGAGAAAGGAGGGTGATGAGATTCGATGGCCTGAAGTCATGGTGTAGGTGCGTTGCAGGACATATCCAAACCCCATGTACCAACCCCACCAACCCACCCCCCCCCAAAGACCGAAAAATCCCATCTACAAAAACCGCCGTATCCCACCACCACAGATCCGCCCAAGAAAGTCCCAACTCCAAAAAAGGCCAACCCAAAACCCATATCCCTACCAAAATCCTCCTCGAGTATTTCAAACAACCCGGAACATGAGCATGTGAATGTGCGAGAAGCGAGCTGTAAAAGAGTGAATCAAACGGCAAAAATCTTGATCTTGAACTTGAACGAGGAAGATGTCAAGGGCAACAGACAGGAAATTTCCCACGATCAGCACAAGGGGACGTGGGGGGCGTTGCGACGAGTTGGAGCATGGAACGGATATTCTGGAAAAAGGCGAGAAACGAAAGTATGACCTTTCGGAGAAGAAGAAAAACCAAAAAGTCCGCAAGTTCGGTATTGCAGGGACAACTTCCAGTGTCGTCCGCTCTCTACCTGTCCAGTGGCAAGAGTCTTCAAAGCCATTCCTTGGGAACATTTCACCAACGCAAGGTATTTGAAGCATCGAAACAATTGGACGCTCAGCTATTAGTTGGAACAATTTGAGTGCTAAAAGCCCAAGCGATGCTATAAAGAACGACACGCCCCGCGATCGCAAACCCGAAACAGCGCAAGATATACACGCAACGGCCGTTACCGCAAAGCAAGAGCCAGGGTAGGTGATGTAACCCCTGTTTCCCTAATAAAGAGGTACAGACACAATCGTTCAGCCCACCATCAAGCTCGCCAACAGCGATATTCACATTTTGGCAACCGCTTTTTTCTCCCTCGGCTGGATATAGGATTAACAGCAGTCGGCGCAGCACTCGCAACACTCGAGGCAGTCATCGATGGCGCAGCAACAGCAGACGGTAGCGAGACTGGTTGTGGGATGCAGGTTAGAAAATGTTCGAGCTTCTATAACATTGCGCGAAAGCAAGACAAGACGAAAGTGGCGTTCATGCCAAACGTTTCCCGAGTCTTATAATAAAACATCTTGAAAACACCTTGAAGGGATGGAAGGGGAAAGATCCGAAGAGTAGTGAGTACTCACATTGCAGCCAGACATCCTTTCTGGCCGTTGTTTGATTTCTGGGGGGGAGGCGCGGCGCTGTATTGCATCTACAACTCTTAGTCAGTGCCTCGTTCTTCTTATTTCCATCTCCGTCTTTGGCCAACTGCCCCTCAACCACCGCCCCACCAAAAACAACCCCCCAAAAGACCACATCACCATCAAAAACATACCGGTGGAGGTCCCCCATACCCCTGCTGTGGAGGATACCCCTGAGGAGGATACCCATGCGGTGGATACCCGCCGCCATAACTATATCCATCAAAGCAAGTATCAGCTCTCTCTATCCCCTCTTGAAAAAAAAAAAACCAACATATGAGACGAAAACACGTCGCAACCAGGAGGAGAAAAACACACCTCTGAGGCGGGTACTGAGGTTGCTGGGCGTAATAGCCTTGGTTCGACATTGCGAATCGCTTTCTGGTTTCGCTGTGCGGGGTTTTGTAGAAGGTATAGGAGATGATGTCTGGGAGAAGTTAGTAAAGAGCGATGCGTGGTGCGGTGTCGTGCGTGGCCAGAGCGGACCCGCGACCGACAACGAACAAACGCACAAGTTCTTCCGACAATCTCGCTCTTCCTTTGTAACAACACAGAAGTACACAGAAGTATATGTATCTGTCAAAGCTAGAATACCTCTCTGGAGGAGTGGCGGTTGTATGCGTATGGGATTTAGGAACAGGTATGTCAAACGTCGTGGATGAAACGGAGAACGTCACAAGCTGAAATGGATGGAAGAAGGCGAAGCAAGGCATAGGACTAGGCTGCATGCGTTGTGATTGGATGGAAGCATAGCGCGGGATCGTACGCAGAAAAGGCTTGTGTTGGCTCTTGCCTTAAGGGGGACGCGCTAGGGGATTGCCGGTGTGAGGGCTAGAGAGGTTCTACTGTACTCGTAGCTGGAGGGATTTACGGATTACTGTAAATATGTCTTCCAGTGGTGTTTTGTTTTTGCTATTCTGCTTCAGATACTGTAGTCTTGCTTCGAAGATGGCTTTTTGCTTGTCTCTGTTGTCAAACTCACCCAACCTGTTCCTCGTGCTAGTCACACCAGTCTCGCATTCCGTAACGCCACCTACTTTGTTCTCAAAATTAGGTGCTTCGGAAAATGCAGCTTCGACTAATGTCCGTCTGAGGCGGTCTTGCTGCCGTGGAAGGATCTTCCACGAGTAATTAGCTCCTAGAGGAGGGAGCAAAAATACGAAAGACGTCTTGACTTGACGTCGTGAACGACTAATTAGGCGACATGAGGTAAATTTTTAGCACACCAAGCAGTCAAACATGTAGCAGCAGTGAGTGATATGTGGTCATGACAGTCGTTATCCGGAACGTATGTACACAGAAAGCAAGAAGGGAAGGAGGCAAAACTAGATCTACTCCAGACCAACCCGACACAGCTTAGAATACAGAGTCTGAATAGCGAAGATCACGAATATTCAAATGTCCCCAGAGAAAGACCAGAAGGCGACCGCTCTTTCCCACAGACTTACAAGAAATTGCAACAAGAAGATGCTGTGATCATGGAAGGACTCCAATGTCTTCCGAGCGTTGATGTCTCGAATGTCTGTTTGCTTCCCAAGGCCCTTCTTCCCTTTGAACTTGGTGGGACGAGATCCTGGACCAGCGACGAGCAAATCGAACGTCGATCTTCCCATGTTATCGAGACACCGAGCGGCGAGGTTTACTCAGTTATTCTATTTATCTCATCGTGTCAGGCACCCACAGCTCATTGAATCTCCAGCTCAATGAGTTATTGGACATCCCCATATTCCATGTACAATCCTTTAAGATCGCAGAACTGAGAGGTATAATCGAGCCATTACACTGAACGTACAAGCGGTTCTGTCACACGACGATATCTCGCAGACTTGAAGGAAATTAGTTGGCTTTCCGCCAACAGTGGCTGATTGTACCAGGATGAGTCCAGACCCCATATGGTATCCTGCATGTAAGTAAGCTTTACCTACATGAGTATAGAGTACTTACAATTTACGCGTGTGTCAACAGCTACACACTCCACGTAGATGGAGCGCAAACAGATGAAAAGAGGTTAAGTGGATTTCTATTACTTGTTGCCATAGTACAGGCACAGGCCACAGCGAAAACTTGTGTACAATGTTATTGCCGCCGCTTTGTAGGACCAGGGATAAACGTTTGGGTTGGCGCTGCTAATTTCGGAGAGAGCTGGAAGTGGCTGTGGGTTTACGAAGCTGAGCGGCGTGGATAGGTGGAACTTCTAATCCGACAGATGGCACGAAGGATTTGCCATCGTTTAAGCCATGCGACACCTCGGCATCCACATTGGTTGTTTGATACTCTTGTTTTCGAGTAAAAATTTGTCGAGTCTCGGTCGATGTTTGTCTGCGTTACCGATAGTATCTTGGAATCGAGAGAAGGCTAGAGTTGTGCTGGAAGGAGAGGAGATGCTTTTTAAATCACGGGCAACAAACCTGGAGCCAGAGCCTCTAAGAATCCAAGGACGTAGAGATGAACAAGTCTCCACAACAATGATAGTCGGACGGACAAAAATCAAGAATGAGAGTCAGAGATATATATTGCTCAAACTCTGTAGTTTCATAAAGTACACATGCCCGCAGCAAGACGACCAAGCCATACAATCGTCCCACCAATACCGTAACATCGTACTGCCGTTGAAAGAATAGCGCTTCCGTGTAAGAACACGCAAGGGGAGATAGTACAAGAACCGCACCACTATAACCTGCTAAGACTTGTAGAGACATTGACGAAGAAACGTCAGAAAACCAGAGCAAACTCCCGTAATCCCTCCACCAAAGCCACTGACTTTCCTACCAACCAACGTATGACGTGTACAAACAAAGCATACAGCCTTCCCATCGAGAGTACAAAACAGAAAGGAAGTTCATACTAGACGAAAGAAGAATGGGAATAGGAATGGAAAACTGTACACACCAGAGATAAGATAGAAACTCAAGATAGGCCTGGAAAACCAGAACCATCTAACCCATCATAGTATTGCGGATCTTCAAACAAAGGAGACATGTTGAAAACATCTTCAAAGTCAGCAGGCACAGAACTGCTCAAATCACTAGAAATTGTGTTCTGAGAAAAGTCAACCATATCGGGGTCGTTGGCGGCGACGGCGTGCTGAGGGCGGGCAAGATGCAATGGTACGCTGTAGGGTGATTGCCGGGCGGGAGCTGACATGGCGAACATTGGCGGAGTGTATGCATTGGCATTGGCATCTGGTATGTTTAGGCTTGGGGTCGAGGGTGCAAAGCTGTGCTGGCCAAACGGGTCGCCGTGAATTGGTTGCGGGTAGGCGTACTCAACGGTGTTGTCCTCCTCGTCCTCGCCGTCCTCATAAGGGGGCATGGTTTGAGGGACCCTATCCTCAATCTCTTTCATCCACTCCTTCAATTTCTCCATAGAAGGGTCGTGTCCGCCGCCTTTCCCGCCTCTTTTTTCTTCCGGCTTAATGCTACCCTTGCCCTTGCGACCTTTCTCCTTGGGATTGAAGTGGGTTCGGCGAAGGTGTGCTGCAGCATTGTAGTAGGCATTATACTTCTTGTTGTTCCGACACGCCTTGCACGAGGCCAAGAACTTCTGGTCCGGGGAGATGTCGATGCATACGTAGGCTTTACGGACAACGCTGTGAGCACGGTCGGTATGTCGGCGTAATTCATGCTCCCCTCGAAACCCGTCAGGATGCTCGTCGCATTGGGTACATTTGACCTTCTCGTGAGTTGGGCGTACGTAAGGCGCCTTGGCGATCGGTACGACGTCTTTCATCGACCCATCTGCTGACCTGATCCGAACCATTTGATGGTCGGACGATGCGGTCGACGACGCCGACGGTTCTCTCGACATTAGCGTTGCGTTGCCAAGCTTAGGTGCGATGGGACGAGAACTTTGTGCAAGTTGCTCTTGGCTGCGTCGAGTTACTCGAGATTGGGACGAGCCATTAGTTTCAGTAGAACTCGATCGTTTCATGACAGCCGCCTCTGCGTCAATAGCAGATTGTAACGAAGAAGAAATCTCAGGAACAGATGAAGATTGGGTATGTAGTGTATCACCGTGCATTCCCCCCGCATGACCAACAAGAAAGGAAAATTCAGCTTCGAATTGACTGGGACTGTAGTCTTTGGTTGTAGCCAACGACTGACTGAGATCGAGAGGAGATTCTTGCAGACTTGTGCTAAGATTCGAATTGACATCGGAAATGGGAGAATTGAGCTTCAGCATATCGAAGCCACCAACAAACGAACTGCCAGCATGACTGCTCTGACGAGACATATTACCGCTTGTATAGGTTGTTGCGTGCGTTAGGCCGTCGCTCGTTGGTGTAGCGGGCGATTGGGATAGAGGCGAGTATTGACTGAAGATCGCCGCTTGCCCCGGCGAGGATGATAGACGACGCGAGTTGCGTCGAGGATGTTGATGGATAGGTACCGCAGGCGAGAGCGCATTCTCAGACTTGCCGAAGAAATCTTTGGGATCTTCGTAGATAGTGAGGTCGGATACATGTAACGGATGTCGCCCAGAACCAGTACGTCGCATTTTGTGTGGCTTATTTATAGTGTAATTGCTGAATGGTTCGTCGTCGTCGAGCTCATAGCTGTTGATTCTGGGCGGGGGAATAATGCCATCAGTGCTGGTATACGGAGACGGTCCGTTTCTGGAACTATTCGAGCGCTTTCGAGACATTGGGGTTGAATCTTGAGAGAGGTTATCATCGCGATTAAGCCCGTAAGTGGGAGGGCTGTCCTAAAGCCAAAGTCAGCCCTGAACGGCAAAGCAGTGGGATTGGAAACCATACAGAGCAAGGCCACGCCAGTTGTGGTATCGCTCGAGGTACGGTGGAACACTGTTGCATCTCTTGCGGACCCGAAGTCTTCAAGTCGAGGTCGAGTCGATGGGTGGGCGCCGCTGGACCGAGGACAGCGTTGAACTCGGCAGTTTTGTGTGCCCATTGCCGTTGGAGTTCGTCAGGTGTGAGGTCTTTGTTCTCAAGCCAGAAAATCTCCTTCTCCACATGCATAACGTTGAGGACAGTCGAAAAACTCGACGAGGTATCCATGATTGTATTTGCCGCACGCATCCAGGATTGATAGCTGGAAGATCCTCAAAGCCTTGACTTACAGTTGGATGAACTAAGAATGGGGGGAGGTTAGCAATCGAGAGGGTGGGCAAGAAGGCAGAGAGGCACGAAAAAGAATTGTAGACGGAAGGCCATGTGGGCTCGGTTTGCATATTTGAGGACTGCAAACAAGAGGCTTGCTGACGCAACTACGGAGTACTCCGTACCAGTCTACCGACCGGTGTATGCAAATGCCTCAAGCACGCTAGAGCGAGAAGCAAGCGGGCTTGAGTTTACTGTGTAAGGGTTTTGGGATACAATCGATTACTACTGTGTATAATCGACAGGTTCGGGTTTGCGGGAAGTCTTTTCGAAAAGTGAGGCGACAGCGCCCGGCATTGCTGCCATTGGTCTCTAACGGGGCGGTCGGTTACTTGCCCTGCGACAGCCTACATGTACTGTACAACTTACAACTGACAAGGGCTGTTCAAACTCTCGGCCGCTTCGAGTTCTGAACTGTGGGCGTGACCACACCACCGCCAGAATGCCTTGAGCTAATCTCGTAGTTGCATGACTGCAGAACGGGGACTCTTCTTCCTCGTGTAACCACTCGCAACCTGCACTTTTCCAACGCGAACCAGCCGAAGGTTTTCCTGAAGCGAGAAGCATTTAGCCCTGTTGGATTGACGGATCTGGTGGATTGCGAATGCGAATGACGCCCAATCTTAACGAGGTATCGACGGTTTTCTCGGCCAATGGAACCTCTACCCATTCCATTTTCTGCATCGAGGGCGTCTGCTTTTCTATGACCATTCACATCACTCATCACACGCCATTCTCTGAAGCCGTCGATGCACCAAATGCGCCTGTCGTTGATGACGGGACCGCTCACTGGATTACCCAAGGATTATCCTGCGGCCAGGATTTCAGGCAGCACATGTTCACCCTGTTAAAGAAGATTGTCGGCCCAACTTGCTGCGCTTGGCTAATTGGTAGATATTCTATCACACTACATATTCTACTTCGAGAACACAAGCAAGTTGGAGTTTGTAAATGTTCAGTGTTGGACTCATTGGACTCCTTCTCGGCTAATCTTCCCTTCCGGTCTAAAAAGCACTTTGCTCCATACACTTGTGACTTGGTTGTCTGGGCTTCATGTAGTGTGCTGTCAGGAGTCTTTGGTCCCAGCTCTGGCAAGACGTCAAATTCGCATTCGAGTAGCATAGGGCTCCATACATGTTGCCCTGGTTGTTTGACTTTAATGTTAGTGTTAGCGTATCGTGTAAGCGTAGTCTTCATATATAGGTGGTATATTTACACAATAGTCTGGCCCGAAAGGCTTTTATAGATTGGGTTACTGGCAGACGAAATGCACTGATACACTGTTCACGTATTCCTTCATTGCTTTTGGAGCGGGGCCTTCTTTTCAACCTCAAGGTTCTGGAAAGCTTCCCTTAGTCAATCCACCCGGGGTCCCTGAAAAAATTGACGATGATGCAGAAAAAACCCTAATTGAATATTCACACGCTTTGACCTGCGCTCGCTGTCTGTTTTGAAGCAAAGAAACAAGACGGTGGCGCTGCAACAATCTTTGAACCATCGAAGCTCTTCAACTCAATCGACGAGCCATCATGGCCGGTGTTCTCTCCTTGCTAAGTCGTAGCTCGACCAGTCTGTGCTGTATACACGATAGGATATTCACTATGCTAGCTAGTGAGAGCAGGTGCCGCACAGGTGTTAGATTGGGACGGCTGTGGAGAGATGAGGGGCCAAGGCCTGGGAGGCTAGGATTGCACAAGGGACGGAGGTCAAAATGGCCCGCTGAAAGAGACTGCATAACCTCCGGGCAAGCAGCAGTCTTCTTCAAAAAATCCAATACTGACAACCCAACATGTTTTGGTTCCTGTCCGCTGTGGAGACTTTCAACTCCACCATTACTTGAACATCTATGGTTGCGGATTTGGTTGACGAATTGGACCATGGACGAGAGTGGATATCAACAAATTGGATGTAGATTTGTATCAATAAGTTGTAGTACGCGAAGAGTATATCGGGTGCATTATGGGGCAACGACAATTGAGCGAGTATTTGCCAAATCATGGCGAGCTTGTAGGCTCAGGCATTGCCTCCACAGCGATTGGGAAACTTTTGTGGAAGAGTATTATTGTTCCATCCAAATATTATCTGGCTCGGGGCCGTGGGACAGTACTGCGTAGGAACAGATCAGCGGTTCAAGTACCTGCCGATGATGGACATTAAAATCCCAATTTGATGTCTCCGACAAGGAATTACATTTGAGTTGTTGGGTCCATGCTCACCATCGCTGAGACGTAGAGAGAGATTCCCAATGAGCGAGGACACTTCTCGCTGGGGTGGACGATCATGCTGTCGGAGATGTAGACTATTTTGTTAAGGAATTGGACACGACCATTCCATAGTAATAGAGGATGACTCCATGGTCAAATTGGGACTCGTAGACAACCTAAGTAGATGATTAGACTAAATCAATGCAACCGTTGGAAGAAACAGCCGCTCCTGCATCGTAGCTTGCTAGCTTCAATGGATAATCACACACTCGGCGGCCAGACATGACAGCAGCAAGTTCTTGTGGCTTCAAGCAGGTGCTAAAGGATATCTATAGGGAGAAGTGTATGAGGGAGATGGTGCAAGTGTAAATGCTACTCTAGCTTGGCCAGGTTCTTGAGCTTAATTTTTGAGGCTCAAAAACAAAAGATCTGGCTTTAGGGAATCCCCTGCTCACGACTTCTCTTTTATTTCTCCATCCACGCCTCTAACGATGCCGCCCGCTTCTGTAGAACCCTTTCTGGAGGGTGATACAGGTCGAAATACACGGGGTTTGCTGCGATTGGTTATACTCTTGACAATTGCTGCCGCCGCAGTTGCTAGTCGGCTGTTCAGTGTTATCAGTACGCGTACCCCAATCTCTCAGTCAATGGTCGCCGAGCTCTTGATGGAACCCACGGCTAATGTTTTCGTCTATAGGGTTCGAAAGTATTATCCATGAATGTTCGTCTCCTTCCGAGCCGACTAACAGCGACGACCGCCTGAAGCATTTCTGCTGAAGATCGACTCCAGAAGCTGACCAGCAAACCAGTTGATCCTTGGTTCAATTTTCGAGCTACAAAATATCTTGTGCAGAATGGATTCTACAGCTTCTGGGACTGGTTCGATGACCGTAAGCCTTACCAAGTCCTCTCGCAGCTGTTACAATCAAAAGGGCAAAAAGCGGCATTAGCGGAAGGCTATGGTTCCCCAAGATTTAAGGAATAGCTTCAGCTTACTCGATTCATCTCGCAGGAACATGGCATCCACTAGGCCGAGTCACAGGCGGGACACTCTATCCTGGTTTGATGGTAACCAGTGGTATCATTTACCACGTCCTTCGCCTTCTGTCAATGCCTATCGACATTCGAAACATATGTGTGCTTCTTGCGCCAGCATGTTCCGGCTTAACTGCCCTCGCATCATACCTCATCACGTCAGAAATGACAACGTCCCCATCAGCTGGTCTTCTTGCAGCCGCGTTCATGGGGATCACACCAGGCTACATCTCAAGATCTGTTGCTGGAAGCTATGATAACGAGGCTATTGCTATATTCCTTCTTGTGTTCACCTTTTACCTGTGGATTAAGGCGATCAAGAATGGATCCGCTATGTGGGGTGCATGGACTGCACTGTTCTACGGCTACATGGTATCGGCATGGGGAGGCTATGTATTCATTACGAACCTACTGCCACTCCATGCTTTTGTTCTCATCTGCATGGGCAGGTACAGTCCAAGACTGTATGTCAGCTATAGTACTTGGTTCGCCCTCGGTACATTGGCTAGTATGCAGGTTCCGTTTGTCGGATTCCTTCCAATCAGAAGCAGTGAACATATGTCGGCTTTAGGTCAGTGAGCCTCTGACCTGATCATCTTACTAGTACTGACTGAAGCAGGTGTATTCGGTCTACTCCAACTTGTAGCATTTGTTGAGTTCATTCGTCAGCAAGTGCCAAACAAGCAGTTCCAAACGCTCCTTCGCAGCCTGATATTGGTTGTATTTGCTGTTTCATTCGGTCTTCTGGTCCTCTTGACCGTATCAGGAGTCATTGCCCCTTGGAGCGGTCGCTTCTACTCACTCTGGGACACGGGCTATGCAAAAATCCATATTCCTATTATTGCATCGGTATCGGAACATCAACCGACTGCGTGGCCGGCTTTCTTCTTCGACTTGAATCTGTTAATATGGCTCTTTCCTGCCGGAGTCTACATGTGTTTCCAGCAGTTAAAAGACGAGCAAGTGTTTGTTGTGATCTACGCCGTCTTAGCAAGCTATTTTGCTGGCGTGATGGTCAGGTTGATGTTAACACTCACACCTGTTGTCTGTATTGCTGCAGCATTGGCGCTTTCAAGCATCTTGGATACTTATCTTATTGCCGAAGCTCCTTCAACAGAAGCCCAGTCGAACGGACATGCGACTGGCGACAGTAACAAGAGTGCGGCTTCAGCTGTATTGGATTCGCTGAGATCAACTCGAAAACCTTTTCTGGGCATCTACTCGTATGTTTCGAAGATTTCCACCGTCTCAGCAGTCACCACTTATCTGCTCTTGTTTGTGCTGCACTGCACCTGGGTCACTTCAAATGCATACTCTTCGCCTTCAGTAGTACTAGCTAGTAAGATGCCTGACGGAAGTCAACATATTATTGATGACTATCGTGAAGCCTATTACTGGCTTCGACAGAATACCGCCGATAAGGCTAAGATTATGTCATGGTGGGACTATGGCTATCAAATTGGAGGCATGGCTGATCGGCCCACCTTGGTTGACAATAATACCTGGAACAACACACACATAGCCACTGTTGGAAAGGCCATGAGCTCGCGGGAAGAAGTTAGCTATCCAATCTTGAGGCAGCATGATGTAGATTATGTCCTGGTCGTATTTGGAGGCTTACTGGGTTATTCGGGAGACGACATCAACAAGTTCCTATGGATGGTCCGTATTGCTGAGGGTATTTGGCCAGACGAGGTAAAAGAACGCGACTTCTTCACTGCCAGGGGAGAGTACAGGGTCGACGATGAAGCCACACCGACAATGAGAAATAGCTTGATGTAAGCCTGGGCAATTCAATTTTGGTTTGGGTCAAAATATAAGACTAACTAAATCCTTCAGGTACAAAATGTCATATTACAACTACAACTCGCTATTCCCAGCGGGACAAGCCCAAGATCGTGTTCGAGGATCCAAGATGCCCGCGGAAGGGCCGCAATTGAACACCCTCGAGGAAGCCTTCACAAGCGAGAACTGGATTATCAGGATTTACAAAGTGAAAGATCTTGACAACGTCGGAAGAGATCATGCCAGCGCGGTAGCGTTTGATAAAGGTAATAAGAAAAAGAGGACGGCCAAACGACGAGGGGCCAGGGTGCTCCGGACAGAGTAAAGTTATCGACAATATCAATGTATTTTATGTGTAGTAAGCGGGCATCATGGTTATCTGGGTAGAGGGTGTCGTACACAAGATGCATTCGATACATGTTGTCGTCCAGGCCTCGCCTCTGGGCCCAGCTGCCCCATTGAAAGTTTCTGCAATCAGGCACTCTATTGCTGTCGTAGATGATCAGAACCACAACTCTCTTCTTACCGGATACAAAGGAACCTGAGATGAAGCTGACTGTTGAACAATGATTGACCTTGCTGGTGTTCTTCACTATGAAGAGGCAGCGTGGAAGGGCCCCCAAATAATTTGAGGTCGCTTGCATGAAACTGCTGCAGACCAAAGTGACCTACTTACAGGGGCCACGTTATTTCCAATTGCTGCCCAACGAGCCCAATAATGAGCCAGTCGCATCACGATATTCCACATCTATCACCCAAATATAGAGATACCTAATGCATGCGTGGCAGCATTTAATGAGTTGATTCCATGCTTGACATACATCAGTTCTCTTGCAGCATGTTTCCATCTACGAGTAATCTTCATCCTTTGTCAGTCATTCGTTAAGCAGTCTCTACTGAACATTTTGGTCTATTCCAACCTCAGGCAGGACGCAAGCCCATTACTCAAGTTCTCACTCATTCATGGACCACAGGAGATGTGCGCTGGCTGAAGATGAGTTTGTATTGGTGTTTGCTTTTCCGATCAGACATGTTGTCATATCGTGGTATGCATCTCGGCTTGCTGCCAATTTCTTTTCGTCAAATTTTTAAGCCTATGGTTTGATTTGCGAGTACTCGGTCTTGTTGTACTACTACCTTTCTGGAATCTAAGCGTGTAATCGTAGATCGCTTCATTGTCAGATGTTTCAGTGCCCTTGGTTTCACTTTTTATAGGTTGGCCAAAAGGGAAGCCTGCTTTCGCAAACAGCGAGCAAACAAGAAAGACTTCATTACTGTCACCTATCTACTTGAGTTAGATAAGACATCCATGATGCCTTACGAATACAAGACCACGGATGCCTTCGTACGGCCTCGTCGTACCAAAGATAAGGATGCTCGTAGCACAACATCTAGCAACAGTGGCAGAAGGCAAAGAGAAACGTCTAGATCCAGCAACCGTTCGCCACCACAAACATCTCGACCGGCCCCTTCTTCGTTGTATACCCAACAAAACACAACAAACGACCAGCTACCTCCATTGCCGGAGTCTGGAACTGTGTCCCCCTTGTCAGCAAAGTCGCCAGTACTTCGTGCGAGCTCCTGTACTCATGGCTCCACGGATTCACTGACATCTGCAGCTCAAATACACACTCCGGCGGCTTTACAACCTTATCTAGACTACGACGAAGACGAAACTAGCAGCAACACTATAACCAGAGTGACATCGGCTGGTCAGAAATCCGACACTTCACCCGGCCTTTCCTTCGCCTTACCAGAGCAGCCCAACAAATTTTATGACTCACATACAGCAACACCGCTCGCTGTCGATTCTCATAGGGATAAAGATCAACCTCATCCTCGATCAGCATCTCCCGGATTCTTTCCACCATCCTCGGAGTCAAATACCACAGCTCTGCCCAAAGCATCATCACCGAAGCTAATAGAAAACGCCCCTTTCCCATCGCCGTCTCCACCACCCACAACTATATCCCCTTTCTGGGGCCCTCCCGTCTCTGCACCAGGCCAACTTGCGTTTCAGCCATACTCACAAAGTCTGGCATACGTGGGCCCTCAACAAGCAGTAGCACCTCCTTTTCCAATTCCTGGTGGTGCTCCAGGCGAACATTACTTCACATCTCCCTACGGTGGACCTCAGTATATCCCATTTCCGCAACCTGCTGATACGCCTATGGATTTTCATTCATTTTATCCACCCCAAGGTTCTGTACAACAAGGGCAGGTTTCATTACAAGCTTTGAGAAGTCCACCTATCCGACATGGTTCTCCAAGCTCATCTATAAGCTTTTCTGGTGATTCATTTCATGGCATGTCGCCGCCAACTTCACATCCAATGGATTCAGCTGCAAAGTCTGCCGGTGCGGGCTCGAAAAACCAAGGACCAGAAGACGATGCCGTAGATCTTCTCCAACGTATACAGAGCGCAATACCTGATTTGCATGCACTTGTAAACAAGTACCGCGAGACTTCAGGTCGCTTAGGAGAACGAGAGTCTCGTATGAAAGAGTCAGAAGCACATAAGGCGGCAGCACTCAAACAGAAAGAAGGCTACATACAACAATTAGCAAAAGAGCTGGAGGGAGTCTCTACGAAGCACTCTGCCGAGAGTAGCAAGTTGAGGCTTGAGATTGGTAACATGGAAGAGAAGCACAAAGGGCTTCAAGATAGTTTAGCCGCTGAGAAGAAGTCGAAGAGTGAATTGGAAGTAGCACATCGAAGCCTGCAAGTAAGGTTGGAGCAAGCCGAACGGGCGTTGCAGGAGAAGGAAGTTGTAATGACTCGAAACTTCGATCTCTGGAAGAGGAGAATGTCTGAAGAGTTCGCCATGAAACAGAGAACTTTGGAGGACGAGTTACGACGAGCCCGGGAATCTGAAGCAGCTCTGCAAGCTCAGCTAGGCCAGATCCATAAAGTTCATGCCCAAGAAAAGGATGGTTGGTCCCGTCGAAGGCGCGAGCTTGAAACAAGCAACAATATGCTGCGTCGGGACTTGGACGATGCGCTGGAGGCCAGAAAGAGAGATATGGAAGAAACCCAGAGGAAACAGCAGCTGAACAGAGAAGCTTGGGACAAGGAGCGGACAGTGCTCGGTAAAGGAACTGAGGAGCAAAGGAAAGTTCTGGTGGCTCAACACCAAATCGAGAGAGACGAGCTAGAAAAGACGTACAGGCAATCTGAGGCACGTATTCGCAAGCAAGCTGAAGAGAGTGGTATGAAGCTGCACAACGAGATAGAGAAGCTTAGGGCAGGTTGGGACACTGATAAGACCAAGTTTAACAAAGCGACGACGGAACTCAAGGCTGCAGCGAACAAGCTGAACGACGAGAATATCAAATTGCAGAAGCTGACCGAGGCCCTTGAAAACATCACGGAGCTTAAGTCCAAGGGAGATCCCTTTTAGTAAGTCAACGCTGTTGACGATGCTGTCTTGATCTTTTCGCGTTGTGTTTTGCATTTTCATCGTAGGTTCGTACATGATTTCAAGCAATGTCCGAGGGGTCTTTGTGGGTTACCCATCAGCTAACATGAATGGTCCTAGCCATGATGCTTTCAACTCTCTGCAAAGCCAGATCTCCCACCTCGCTGTGCGATATTTTCGGGATGGTCCTGAGCAAGTACCGAACGATGTCATAGAGAGAATTCCGAAGAAATTGCCATCGATGTTATCGAACACTGATCCCTCGAAACAACTTCGAGTAGCTTACATCGAGCACATGGTCTCCAGCGCGATCACTCACCAAATATTCGAGCCTTTCATATTCACCCTAGCCACGCGCCGCAAGTCCATGGATAACCTAGTTATGGAGTGGTCAAAGAGCTTATGGGAGAAGTCCAAGACGAGACAGACTCTTTTTCGACAGCAAATACTCCATGCGGCTTACACGAGCTCCAGCGCAAAGCAGTCCATCAACAAGGCCGCTATGGTTATTATCGACAAAATTGTCGACGCCATCACTCCCTTCGCTGACCAAGCCAACTGGGAGTCGATCAGAGTGGGTATACGGAGGATTGTAAAGCTTGCGGCGGAAACGTGGAGGTATGCAGGACTAGAAAAGGCGGTCATTACTGCTTCACTGTCTAATAAGGATCGCTCCACTGTCCCGAGACTGGAACAGCCTGGTGGAGGTATCCCAAGCGCGGAGCCTGTGCAAATTCAATTGCGAGAAATATTGCTACCGCTGTTCCCAACCATTGAAAGACAGCCCCTGCCTGAAGAGCTCCGAGGAGAGTCGAAAGAAGAGAACGATGGATGCGTATATACTCCGGGTCGCATGCTATACGCTGATGACCATCTCGTTCTCGCCAGTCTTCAGAAGCTTGGGCAGAGAAAAGAGAATGGCTCAGAGATGGAAAGGCCGATTAGCACAGACCTCAGAGATCAAGCGAAGACACCGACTCCGATGACAGAAACCCAAGGAGTCGAGAATAAATCACTCAACATTGGTATAGGGGAATGGCCAACATCGCCATTGGTCAGGGATGACGCTTCGTTATTTCCAATGCAGCCATCCTTCATAGCAAATAACGACTACTTGGGCGATGCGGAGAAGATGAAGGTGGAAGCAGAATCTGCATTGCCGACAGTTCAAGAAGATTTTGCGGCTATACAATCAACTTATTCGCGCAGCCGTACCCCTCCCATAGGCCGTCATTCGACTAACGCAAGCGACAACGGGTCGTTCAGTGATAGGGCTTCCATCTCGACAGCCCTTCCTGCAGCATTGCCGGATTGGGGTGATGCAAACGGGGCTGTCCCTAACACTCAAGGTGGATGTGGATGGTGAAGATGGCATGATTGCCGTATGATGCTGCGATCGATGCAGCTTCGCGCTTGGTCGGTACGATGGGCAGCGTTGGAAGGGAGCACAGCCACAACAAGCAATCTTACGAACTGGGCGGTATTTTCTGGAGAGGCAGGACACGGCGAATTTCTCTGGAAGCTGGGGGGTCAAGTAAGTAGATATCTCCCAACCGCAATAACAACATCATGGTTCAGAAAAGGTGATCCAAGCTTTTAATACCATCGGGTCGAAAAAGGCAATTGGGTGATCTGTTGAAACAACCGGGGGGAATGCACTTCACAAGCTCGATTCATAGCTAAGCATGAGGCTGATTACGAGCGATGGTTGTATGTACTACCTATGTATCTGTCGAGTGTTCTGCCTTGGCGTGAACCGTGATCTATTTCAGAGTGCGAAGGGGTGGTTCTGTCCAAAGCGAATCTATACCTACCTACTCTTAGCCCTGTGCCTGAGCTGGCACTTGCGTGTGAGCCCCCTCTCTAGCTGGCAATTGGGGCATCACCTTACTCTAGCGGGCACACCGCAAGGCTTTCGCCCCCTTAACGGCCACAGCCACAGCAAAGTCAGTCAGGAATAATCGACGCTTCTTTGTCGATAGCTCTCACCGACTCGTTGCTTCCTCTGGCATCTTCTCTGGCACCTTATCATATTCCATCGTCGAATTATTATTGTTGGTTTTCTTGTTGTTGTAGTGTTTACCATGTAAGGTAGAGTACTGTAGTAGGCTGCCACGCTGCCTACCGTATCTAGGTATTCTACGGATTACAGTATTGCAGTGTGGCTTGACCATTTCTCCGATTGCTGCCTTGTATTTTTGGAGAGTTGGAAACACTCTAAACCATCGACCACAATCCCCCTCAGTCTAAACCATGCCTACTACCTTATTCTACCTTACCTCACTGTCAACTGCTGTCCCAGGCCATACTTAGTGCTAACCCCCCAGAGTTCTACCAGCATACCGTACGGAGTATTCCCTCAATCATCATGATTATCCTTCACTATACCTTATCCACCCGTACCTGAAAAGCCTGACACGGTACCGTTACCCCAACGGCCTTCCTTGGGCGTACAGCAAGAGCCTCCAATTTCTGTCGCAATTGCTGCTTTGTGCCACGCCTCACTGTCGTGACAGTCGGACCATCCCCCCCCCCCACTCCGTCCAATCATTGCGAAAAGTTCCAAGTCTCCTGCGAGTGTAGTAGTAGATACCCTCTACTACACCGGTACAGCATTCTCCAACTCCCCTTTCTGGCGTGCGTTTCAGATCAGCCTGCGGACTGGACCCCCCAGATGTAGATCACCCTACTCTGTGCCGCACTCTACTTACAGCTATCCTGAAAATTCTCGGCCCCAACGCACGGACTACTACTGTCCTCTCTTTGACGAACTACAATCTATCAATCCTGCTGTCGTCGCTTTCTAGCAAACATGTTCACCGTTGGGTCCACGTCGCCCACGAATTCAACCCTGGCGTCGCATCCAGTAGGCTTCAATGACCACACAGACTATGACCCTTTCTTTCCGTCTTCACCGAGCGAGGAGAAACTGGTACCGGTCAAGAAACAATACCTAGCAAGACCTTTGTCTTATACAGTCCATTCATCTCCAACCACTTCGAATTTCGCCGACAGTGGTCCCCGAAATCCTACGACGTCTCCCTCAAATACCTTCAACCAACCATATCAGCAGCTGCCCGACAGTTCCGATCCCAACGACCTCTACCCTCCCTACATTCCGCAACCCCACGATGAATACCAGAATGCGGCGACACCAAACAACCTCTTGAGCCCGCATGCTCCATATCTGTCCGACAACGGATACACCGAGCCGAGCGACCACTCGGCTACGCCTGAGGTCGACGATGACTTCTACCTAGAGACAAATTATGGCTTGCTCGATCCAGAATACGAGCTCAACTCAGGCCGTTCGCCAGACCACATAAGCACTTTACCGCCAGGATCAATATGTATCGGCACGTATGATCATCGCGAATCCGAGTACAAGAACTGGGCATCTTCGGGGAAGGCCACTCTTCAGTCGCATCTCATGAGCCCAATGTTGACGGATAATGCAAGTCCGGGATCGGGGGACGGTATGACGAGTCCGAAAATAGACATGCAGCAACTCAATGGGTTTTCCAAGGAGGTGTCCTCGGCCTTTTTCGGCCAGCCTCGATTCTCAGGCTACATTGGCAACCCTTCCAGCCAGATGCATTACGGGCTAGGTCTGCAAGGAATCCCAAACAATCAGGGAGCCGACCGTACAGCCTCTGATGGAGCCCGGGTCCCAAGCCCTCGTGTACATGTGGAGAGCTACAGTCGAGGAGATTCCCCATCCCGCGCAGTGGGGCCCATGGTCCGACATGGAAGCAAGCGGAGTCGCGGAAGTCCATCTCCTTCGCACCTTGCTGTACAGGACGATGGTGACAGTTCAGACGAGGACGACGGTGATAACAGCAGTATGCAAGACTCGCAGGGGACTGCTATGCCAATAGATACTCACGTGGGTAGCGATGAAGATGGTGCAGGATCAGCAACAGGAAGAGCCGGCATGGACCCGCAGGCACGGCTCAACCTCGCCGACACTAATGTGCCCAATTTTAAGGATCAGGAAAGGAGCGCTGAGGTAGAATTGAAGAAAGCCGATGTTGAAGATTGGCTATCCACAAGCGCAGTTGGGCCTCAGGCTGGGGTAGATGACCCCAACAAGTCTAAACCTGCCAAGCCTACAGCACTCAAGAAGCGACTGAGGGCCCGAAGTGCGGGAGAGCATATCCTGTCTCACGCAAACCTCCAGGTGATGAAGACTACGCGCCCAGATGCACATCTACCGGGACCGGGCGCACTGCTCGACATCGAAAGTGGCGACGAAGATGATGATGACAATGATGAAGGAAGTGATACCGGTGACGAAGAGGATTTACCAGCCAACCTAAGTCCGCCTGACCTCGTCCAGTCTCCTGAAGCCTTGGACGAAGCGCTGAATCAGGCGCCAGTAGACCGCACACGAGTTTGGCAGGACTCCTTGCTTGATTACTATGATCCCCAGTCCAAAGCCCAGCCGACCACGTCGAATGATGCTATTATGAGGTTCAAGCAACGGGCAGAAGACTTCGAAACAGTTTCACTTGCTGCTACCTGGGGCACACGCCGTTTAAGCGACGGAGTACTGGAAGGGTTCTTCGATCAACTTTCGATCAAGCATGTATCCCACGACAAGGAAAAGGACGAGAAACGTAGGGGTTTCTTTGAACAAGCTGCCGCAAAGTTGTTGTCGAGGCGGCGGGACGGTAGTGCTCTGAAGCGATACCAGAGCGACAATTCGAGGCAGTCAGATGGCCGCCCTGCTGTCCTTGAGAGCGATAAGAAGAATAGTTTCGGGAGCCGCCATGAAGCCGAAGCCAACACCGCAGCCCCGCTGGCATCACCCAATACAGGGCCTCCGAGGCTCGACAGCAGCCAAAACAACGCCCTGGGGACTAGCGGCACCGGAATTGTCCCGGCTGCGTCTCCTTCCAGTCCTTGGACATCGGCTAAGAAAGTGATCAAGCGGAGTAGAAGCCGGAGTGATATGCAGAGGCCTACATCCCCATCTCAGTCGAAGATAGCCGAGATGTGGACCAAGCAAGGTGGACCACCTATGCCGACGCTTGCTACGCCCCACCAAGAAAGTGAGATTCCCGCACATTCGGCCCTCCCAGCAGACCTTGAGGATGAAGACGAGGACGAGACGTTAGAAGACAGGGGAGTCACGATGGATCTAACTATCCGTCCAGACCCTATCGTACCTACCCTCGAAGGGTTTAGGTCGAACGTTCTACAATTGAACCCTCGTCTTCCGAAGTTTATGATTGATCGAATAGCCCAAGAGCAGCTGCGACGGTACAAGAAGCTTGTGGATTTCAAAGTCAAGCATTCTCAAGCCATCAACGCGCATAAATGTGACTCGGGGAAGCATTGCACTGAGCTCGGAGGTGAGCCCACGTACTTGCCGTCCAAAGCCAGCACCAAGGAGCCTGAGCTCTCGCACACTGGCTTTTCTGTCGCTGGGCTTGGAGGATCTGACGACGACGCTAACGCCTTGGCCGATGGAATTGTGACTGCTGCGCAGTTCCCTCCGGGAGTGCCCATGCCGCCTGTCAAGCGTCTCCCTGCCGAATTTGAGTGTTCGCTGTGCTTCAAAGTCAAGAAATTCCACAAGCCTTCGGATTGGTCGAAGCATGTACATGAAGACGTGCAACCATTTACGTGTACATTCGCCAATTGTGCCGATCCCAAGTCGTTCAAAAGGAAAGCTGACTGGGTGAGACATGAGAATGAGCGTCATAGACAGCTAGAGTGGTGGATGTGTAACATGAATGATTGCACACACAAGTGCTATCGAAAAGATAATTTCGTCCAGCATCTAGTCCGCGAACACAAGCTGCCAGAGCCCAAGGTCAAGGTTGCCAAGCCTGGAAAACCTGCAGTTCGAGGTCCTTCGGCGCAAAAGGCGCGAACAAAGGCTCAAGATAAAGAAGATGCGAAAGATGACGTTGATATTGTCTGGAGGCTGGTTGACGAATGTCGACACGAGACGCTCAAGAATCCAAAGGAAGAGCCTTGCAAATTCTGTGGTAACGTCTGCAACAGTTGGAAGAAGCTTACCGTTCATCTGGCCAAACATATGGAGCAGATTAGCATGCCAGTTTTGAATGTGATTAACCAGCAGAACATATCATCCGACACCATCATCAGTCCAATCGACAATCATATCGGTCAAACAATTAGCATGTCTCCCGCAGCCGCAAGCCCATTTCCACCAGCCTCTTCAGCTTATGGCAAACCAAACGTAACGAGCCAAAGTCCTTCTTCTTACCCGCCTCTTCAAACCGAACAAAACTACTTTGCCCAGTCAAACCAAAGCCAGGCCTCCGTCCATCGAAGCGCAAGTGTATCATCGACCTATCCACCACTCCCCAACTACCGACCGGTCGGTTGGGGACCCGTACGTGGAAACCCATATGCGAATACCCCCATTGCCGGCTTCAAATACGAAGATCTTCAGGCCCCTTCTCAAACCCGCGATAACTCGAACAACAACAACAATAACAACAATCGCACTGGCTTTACTCGTCCCAAGAACATCCTTACCAAACTTCGCTCCCCGTCTCAACCATATACAGGTCCACTTTACGCTCTTCCAGGGGACGCCAGTCACTATCCCTCTACATACAACGCGCAAGTTCAGCAAACTTTCACCAGTGCCGCTGAAACGCAGCCAGTGTTCTCTTACCGCGCAAATCCTTCGACTTTTCCTCAACAACCGCTAGTCCCTGCGACAGCCATGGGCTTTGGTGCTACGACTCCAGAGATGAGTTATTCGCCATCGCCATCGAACATGCAGAACATATATAACCCTCCCCGACATCCTCAACAGCAGCCGGGGGGATATTCCTACTTGCAGCGTTAGCCAGCGCTGTTTTCGTCTCCAACATGAACAACAAAACCGCTGCAATTTTATCTTCGGAGTGTGAAGCGTGTATACCTTCCAAACTAGCGAGTCATTTCCGTTCGCAAAAGCTACGATTAACGAATTTCGGGGGACGCTTCTATGTCGGTGTTGCAGAGTTTGTGGCTTACGTTCGCTTGGAGAAGAGGCTTGGTTGTAAATCTGTGTTTATCTGTGGTGAACGGGGATGACATGTTGGCGCTCTTTCGTTTATAAAAAAACAGGACTATCGCAAGATCTATTCGCTGTAGCTAGATAGGTTAGGGTTGGTAGGGAGGTATAACAATGGATTTTGTCACTCCGGATTTTGGAAAAGCACCTCGTGATGATACTACTTTTGATCGAAAGAGAATGGGTCATAATTTATGCACAGAGGCGCAAAGTTTTGTTTCTTTCGGCCAACTCCCACTGTGTACAGTATCCCATCTATTACATACCTTAGCTACAATCTGCTACTATGGCACATGGCCTAAATAACCAAACCCTTTACGGCCTCTCTCTACTTATACAGTACGCATGACTCATGACTTACAGTATGACCCACCCACCCACTCACTCACTCTCTCACAACCTGACTTTTCTCAAGCTATGATACCATTTCCTAACATGGGAGAAACTATCTCTGTCTCTCTCGTTGTAAGTGTATGGAGTTTTATGAATAGTTTTAATGGGGTGGAATAGGTACTCCTTCCTTTTTCTTTTTTTTTTGGTTTGGGGAGGAGGGGGGAGAGGGGGGAGTGGGAGTGAGGAGTTGGGGGGGATGGGAGTGTGGGTGTGGGTATGGGTGTGGGTGTGGGTGTGAGGAGATGGGGGGGATGGAAGGATGGGGGTGTGAGGGGGAGAGGAGAGGAGAGGAGAGGAGAGGAGGAGGGGTGGAGGGGTGGGAGAGGGGGGGGGGAGGAGAGAAGGGGGGGGATGGAGGGATGAGGGTGTGTAGGCAGAGAATAAAAGACCTGTTTTTACTTTTTCCATCTTTTCACGCATATTCTAATCTGTTTCCTTCTTTTCAGAAGCCATGGCTGCGATGGATGTAGATGGTAAGTAGATGTAGATGTAGATAGATGCAGATAGATGTAGATAGATGTAGATGGATGTAGATAGTAAGTAGGGATGAGATACGGGAGAGATGCGTGCGTGTATGTGTGTGTGTGTGTGCGTGCGTGCGTGTGCGTGTGTGTGTGGGAGTTGGGAGTGCGAAGTTGGAACTGCGAAGTGGGGAGTGTGGAAAGTGCTTGGGAGTGCTTGGGAGTGCTTTGATTTAGTTTGGTGACAGTAGTAGATACAGTGATTTGATTTAAAGACGCTGATTATAAGGATGAATTTATTGTTGATTACGCTTCTTCTTGAGAAATGAATGAATTCTGCTGTGATGATTTTATGAGATTTTTTGAAAGTTTGAGTGTGTGAGAGAAAGAAGCGTGAAAAGCATGCAAAGTGAGCAATGCTTGAACAGTGCTTAGATAGAATTTAGTTTGATGACGATAGTGAATAATCATTGAATACAGTAAGTTGATTTAAGAACGTTGTTTATAGAGTGAATGAATTTATTGTTGATTATGCTTCTTCTTGAGAAATGAATGAATTCTGAGAAGGTGGTTTTATGAGGTTTTTTGAAAGTTTGTGTATGTGAAAGAAGAGAAGCATGAAAAGCGTGAAGCACGAGTGGAAGTGGGGAGTAAGCAGTACTTACGTGAAATTTGATTTGATTGATTTGATGATGAATACAATAATTTGATTCAAGAGCGCTGATTATAAGGTGAATTTATTGTTGATTACGCTTCTTCTTGAGAAATTGATGGTTTCTGCGATGGTGATTTTATGGGATATTTTGGGAGTTTGTGTGTGTGGGAGGGAGAAGCGTGAAAAGCGTGTGGAGTGCGAAGTGCGAAGTGCTGAGTGCTTGAGAGAGATGAAATTTGAATTGATTTGATTTGATGATGGGTACAGTAAGTTGATTTAGAAGTGCTGATTACAGAGTGAATTTATTGTTGATTACGCTTCTTCTTGAGAACTTGATGAATTCTGCGATGATGATTTTATGAAGTTTTTTGAAGATTTGTGTGTGTGAAAGAAAGAAGCGTGAAAAAGATGTGGGAGTGCGAAGTGCGAAGTGAGAAATGCTTGAGCAGTGCTTGATTTAGTTTGATGACGATAGTGAACACAGTGATTTGATTTAAAGACGCTGATTATAAGGGTGAGTTTATTGTTGATTACGCTTCTTCTTGAGAAATGAATGAATTCTGCTGTGGTGATTTTATTGGGTTTTTTTGGGGTTTGTGTGTGTGAGAGGAAGAAGCGTGAAAAAGGTGTGAAGTGAGGAGTGTGAAAAGTGCTTGGGAGTGCTTTGGTTTGGTTGGTTTGGTGATGATGGGTAAGTTGATTTAGAAGCGCTGATTATAAGAATGAGTTTATTGTTGATTCAAGCTTCTTGAGGAATTGATGGATTCTGCTGTGGTGGTTTTATGGGGTTGTTTTGTGGAGTTTGGAGGGGATGGGTTGGGAGAGGGAGGGGTGGGAAGGTGGGGGGGAAGGTGAAGGGGATAGGGGAGGGAGAGGGGAGAGGA
>JAABVA010000400.1_pt1 | contig 56225 bp, 54 predicted proteins | sample 5560331 | NCBI WGS metagenome assembly JAABVA01 (sample SAMN12812661, study PRJNA571458) | rock metagenome | isolation source: Antarctica rocks | place: Antarctica: Victoria Land, Mt New Zealand sud | collected 2016-01-07
GACTCAGCAAGAAGTTATCTAATAAATTCGAGAGATCTTTCAGAATCATCAAAATTGTTAGTTCTCATTCTTATCAGCTAAAGTTGCTCGATGACTGATTCTGTTTCGATGTCTTTCATACTTATCTGCTTCATTCTGCGATCAACAATCTCTTATCTGAACAAATATCTCTTGCGTCGTTTTCGATAGTCTTCGTTGAAGAAGTGCTTAGCTGAGAGATGAACGAAATATTGAACTTTCGAATAAAGAACTCTCAGCTAGAGTATTTAATTAAGTGAACTGAGATAGAAGAAAACAGTTGAGTAAAGTTTGCGAATGTGATGAATGTCATCGAAGTCATAAACGTCTATCACGCTCGAAATCTCGATCGTTCGAATAAGAATTCATGAATTGCTTACGTGCAAGAAAGCAGCAACTCTGAATATGAGTCAGAGAATTAAAAGTCTCGCAGAAGCTTCAACTTCAAAAAGAGAAATTTATTGTCACGATTTTAGCATGTGTTACTCGAAAGATGTTGAGAAAAGAGATGTTAAATCACTTAGATGATGTTGAACAATATTATAGATGATGATAGACGTGAGATTATCAGTGATGTTATGAGGGTTTCTCAATACAAATGATACTCAGCGTTCATGAAGTATAAGAACATCTGAATGATCTCTTTCTTTTCTTTCTTCTTCGTGCAACGTCTTGTATCTAAAATCTAGTTATTAGAATTTCATTCTGATTTCATTCAGCTCTCAGTTCGTGACAAGTAAGAATGTCGATTCAGTCATAATTTTATCATTCAGATATTTTAAGTTTCTAGATGTTTTCTTCAAGAAGAATGTCAATATCTTGTCTTTGCATTGAATTCATGATCATGTCATACATTTTAAAGAAGATGCTTAACTCTCAATCTTCACTTTGTACAACATGAGTTGTGATGAAATTCTAGAACTTCATCGTTATTTGAATGAGAATCTGAGCAAAGATTTCATTCAAGTCAGTCACTTTCAAATGATCATCTTTATTCTCTTCATCAAGAAACTTAAAGAAGAACTTTACTTCTGTATGAACTATCGAGATCTGAACACTATCACAGTCAAGAATTAATATTCTCTGTTTTTGATCTCAGAAATGCTGAATCATTTAAATCGAGTTAAAATTTTTATCAAGCTGAATATCATTTTTGCGTTCAATTAACTTTGAATCAAAGAAGAAAATAAAGCTTTCATCATTTTTCACACTTGATTTGAATTATTCAAGTATCTAGTCATGCTCTTTGATTTATATAATGAGTCGATCTCGTTTTAGAAATACATCAACAATGCTCTTCGTGAACATTTAAATAAGTTCTGTACAGCTTATTTGAATGACATCTTGATCTATTCTGATAATGAACTTGAGCATGAGATTCATGTCAAGCTCATTCTGCGAAAGTTGCAAAAAGCAGATCTTCAGATGAATATAATTAAATGCAAGTTTCACATCACTTAAGTCTTGTATTTAGAATTGATAATCATCATTGAAGAAATCAAGATGAACTTTTCTAAGATAAACATCATTGTCAACTGATTCATCTTGATCAACATTAAAAACATTCAAAGTTTTTTAAATTTCACGAACTTCTATAAAAGATTCATTTATGACTATAGTAGAATAGTTATCTCACTCACTCATCTCATCAGAAAAGATGTATTCTTTGTCTGATCTCAAAAATGTCAGATTGAATTCAACACTTTTAAAAAAGTCTTCACTTTCAAGATTATTCTTTATCATTATAATTCAGATCACAAGATTGTGATAGAAATCAATGCTTTGAACTATGTGTTTAAAAACATTCTTTCTCAATATGATGAGAATGAGATTCTTCATTCAGTTGCTTACTTTTCAAAGAAGCATAATTCAATTGAGTATAATTATGAGATCTACAATAAAGAACTCATGATCATTGTTCACACTTTCAAGAAATGATGATTAAAGCTTGAAGACTTTATTTATTTTGTCAAGATGATCATGAATCACAAAAATCTTGAGTATTTCATGTTAATTAAGCAGTTAAATCATCATCAAGCTCATTGAAGTGAGTTTCTGTCTAGATTCAACTATCACATCACTTATCATCTCGACAAGATCAATGATAAGTTGAATGCTTTAACACGTTGCTCAGAAGATCTTTTTAAAGAGAAGAATACATTCAATTCTCGACATCAATATCAACATCAGACAATTTTGAAAACTCATGTTTTAGATCTTGATATTGTTAAGAATCTCATCTTCAATGTCTTCAACATTAAAGTCATGAAGCTTCAGTCACAAATCATCACTCTAGATTCAATTCAGTTACATCTGTTTTCAATTATCTCAGCATTTTTGCAAATTTTAACTTTCATGAATCTAAAAATTGAAGAATTCAACGTTAAAAACATCAAGTCTCAACTAGATCAAAACACTCTAAATCTTAATGAAGATTCTGCTGACATTTTTACTCAGACATTGTGAAAGTAAGTTGAAATCAATGACAAATTTGCAGCTCAGATAATCAAAGTGCTTCATAATGAAACATGACATCACAATAAGATTTCTCTAATTGAGTGTGAAGAATACAAGAATCATCTGTACTTTCAAGAAAGAAAGTATGTGCTCAGCTCAGATAAACTACGCTTTCATATCATTCAGCTCGCTCATGATAATGTCATTAATGATCATTCAGAAAGAGCAAAAAGCTATGAATTGATCAGTTCAGTTTACTGATGATCAAACGTTTATAAGTATGTTCAACGCTTTGTATGAAACTATCATGTATGCACACGTTTCAAGCTCTTTAAACAATGAACTCAAGAATGATTGTATTCTCTTTCAGTTTTCAAACATCGTTGACGTGATGTTTTCATGAACTATGTAAATTCTTTATTGCTCAATATCTTCATGAGTATCACATATAAATATGTTCTAATCTTCATTGATCATCTTATCAAAATGAAACATTTAGTTCTCATCACTTTTATGAAAGTTGAAGAAGTTATTAACTGCTTTTATGCTCATGTTTGAAAACATCATGATTTACTCAAGTTCATCATGTCTGATTGAGATACACAATTCATCTTTGATATCTGAAAACATATGTGTAAAATGCTGAAGATAAATGCTAAATTATTAATAATATATCATTCTGAAATTGATGATCAAATTGAAAGAATCAATGCTGTCATGAAGCATTATCTTTGAATCTTTGTCAATTACATGCAGAATGACTGAGCTAAGTAACTTTCTAAAGTCAAATTCATCATCAATAACACATCATTGTCAATCACTTTAACATCACTCTTCATGATCAATTTAAGTCAAAACACATGTTTAGGATTTAAGTCTTCTGAATCTTTGCTTAAGAATCTTACATTTTAAGTTTGAGACAAGTTAATCAATGTTGAAGAGTTCATCAAGAAGATGAAGAAACTAACTGAGCATTTACGTGATGAGATGCTTATAGCTCAGATCATTTACAAATTCAATGTCAATCTCTCTCGTCATTCTTGTTTTAAATACTTCATTGAAGATGAAGTCTGATTGAATGTTTATAATCTCAGCATCGCTCATATCACTGTCAAGTTAAATGATCATAACATTGATTTCTTCAAGATCAAGCATGTCTTCAAGAACAATTCTCTGATCATTGAGTTAAATCTTTCAACATTCATGAAGATTCATTCAATCTTTCATGTCATTCTTTTGAATTATATCACAAGTGATCTTCTTTCAAGTCAATATCAAAAATCTTAAGAATTTGTTATCATTGAGAATGATGAAAGATTCTGATATGTAAACAGCATACTAAACTTCAAGCGTGATAAATGCTATAATTCATCTCTGCTCAAGTATTACATTGATTGAAAAGATCACTTTTCTACTTGAGAGTCTTTTCATCTTCTGAATAATTATGAACAATCACTTGATGAATATTATCTCATCAATTCTGTCGTCGAAGAATCACATGTATTATCATGTGTGATGTCTCAATGTCAATGTTAAGAACTTTAAATTCAATCTTCATCATCTTAATTCAGCTTAGATTTGACTTAAATCTTGTTTAGATCTGTTTCAAATGTTTTGTTTAAATCTGACTCAGATGTGATTCAAATGTGTTTTAGTTTCTGTGCATCATCATGTTAAAATGCATTTCATCTCATCTCATTCTTTAAACATCTTGCTCAGATTTGACTCAAATGTGACTCAGATTCATTCTAGTCTCGCTTGTGCTTCATCACATTAAAATGCATTTACATCAATTTTCATCTTGTTTCAATCTTTATTTTTAATTCTTTCTCATTTTATCTTGTTTCTTCTCATCATTTTGCAGAAGCTCAATCTTGAAGAGAAGAATTACTGTCATGATGTCAAATTATTAACTCAATTTGAAACATAAATCATCAATATCTTAAATAATCTTAATTTAATCATCATCATCTTAATTTAATCTCAGTAATTCTGTTTTAATCGTCTCAGTTATATGCATGAACTTCTGCAATCTTAAATCAATAAAACTATTGTTTAGTCTTGATTCTGCTTAATTCATGTATATAAAAGTCAAGTTTTCATTCTTTTCTTTCACTCTTTGTCTTTTATTTTATACATTATTTGATGTATTGTTTTGTATCTAAATTCTATCAAAGTAATAATAATAATATCAGTCTTTTATATTGATAGTATCTCTAGTTTAGCTCAGTCTTTGACAAAATATGTCAAAAAGCTTCTTGAATTTAAAAGTATTGAAAACAGCAACAGAATTTGCAAAGAAGTGAATGATAAAAGAAGATTAATTCTTTAAGATTTGTGTGATGATTTGAACTATTATTGCAAGAGATTGAGAATTCAACTTTATATAGATTGAAGAATTGAAAACAATGAATGAAGATGAAATGATGACATCATGTTATCAAACTTGATTTTGAAGCTCTTGCATTATGCGAAAGATTTTAACTGAATTTTCAATCACACTTTAAGTGAACTGTTTGACAGCATGCTCATCGTCAATCAAGAAATTGTAAGATGATTTTATTTAAGCAAAAGAATAATTAAATGAGATTTCAATATATGAAAACGTTGCAGAAAATGTAGATCTTTCATAATGTCAGAAACTAAGTTAAACTAAAGATACTATCAATATAAAAGACTGATATTATTATTATTACTTTGATAGAATTTAAATACAAGACAATACATTAAATAATGTATAAAATGAAAGACAAAAAAGAAAAGAAAAGAATAAAAGCTCAACTTTTATATACATGAATCAAGCAAAATCAAGACTAAACAATAGTTTTATTGACTTAAGATTGCAAAAGTTCATGCATATGACTGAAATGATTAAAACAAAATTGTTAAAACTAAATTAAGATGATGATGATTAGATTGATGACTTGATTCATTGAACTATTTCAATGAATCAAGATTATTTAAGATATCAATGATTTATGTTCTAAATTGAGTTGATGATCTGAAATCATGACAGTATGTTAATAATAAAAGCAACATATGTAAAAAAATCATAAGTTCATAATTAATCACTTATTGATAATGAATTGATTAATTATGTCACAAACAAGAAAATGTCAATAAGTCAACATTGTCTCGACACATTCACATCAAAGCAAAAAGTTTACTTGAATGATAGTGACAGTAGAAAGAATGTTACGATGATTGCAATGAGAATTAACTGAGAGTTAAATAAAAGATTGAGAAAATCAACTTTAATCATCATTCATCATGAAGAACTGAAAGAATTGATCACAAGAGCAAAACATCTTGCAGACGTAATGACAGAGAATCGAAAGTATCATGAAAAGATATACAAAGTATACAATGATAGTCAGACTTCTCTGAAAACAGTGAAAACTATGATATCAACAAAAGATCAGACATGTCTGCTGTTATGATTCTAGTCTTCGTTTATTCTTTCTAGCATTGATCTGAGTTTCATTCTAATCGAGTCTAGTGAGCATTCGAGCTAGTAGTGATGTCATTGAAACTCTGCATCATATGTGTAAGATGTCAATTCTTTCGAGTCTAGCACAGAGTTGAGAAACATACATATAAAGAATCGAGTTCTTTTCTGTAGATACTTTTCTTTCTTAGCATTTATCTATTAGTTAAATGACATTTATATGACTCGCTTTATGCTGATTTCTAACAGTAGATAAATGTTAATCAACTACTTTGCTATCGACGTGTAGATGATACAAAATAATCTACTTCGTTCATTCAGAAAATTCGCAAGAAATTCTTTGAATTACTTTCATCAAAAACACACATTTAAATTTACTCAAATTTATCAAATCTATCTATCTATCTTTATCTTTCTTACAATGACATGTGACTTCGAATCAGTCTGTTAGAAGTCGACATAGAGCGAGTCATATGAGTGTAATATAACTAATAGATAAATACTAAGAAAGAAAAGTATCTACAAAAAAGAACTCGCTGTTATATGTGTGTGCTCTAGCTCTGTGCTAAGCTCGAAGAGATTGACGTCTTACACATATGAAGCAGAGTCTCAATGACAACATGACTAGATCAGATTCTTGCTAGACTCAATTAGAGTGAAATCAGACGAAGACTAAACGAAGAATAGATGAAGATTAGAATCATAACATTATTTCTCTTTCTTGACTATTCATGTTTGCATGAATGTTGTTTCTTAGTGCGCTTTCTACCAATCTTTCTATTGATCTTTCAGATCATCGAAATGTCTATTGTAATCGACTCACTATGTAGAAAATAAAGAAATAGAGTGATAATCTTTTGTAGCAGACTCACTATGAGAGAGAAAGAACAATTATTGAAGCAGACTCACTAAAAGATAGAGCGATGTGAATAGATAGATCATTGCATTGACGATGTCTTTGAAGCAGACTTACTAGTTGACTTACTCATTGAAGAGATCGATTTTGATCATGTCATTGAAGCAGACTCACTTCTGATTCAGATCTACTATATAGTAGAGCTTGTTTCATTCGTTGATCGACTCAATCAAGAGATCAATCATTGTCTGTCTTTGTAGCAGACTCACTTCGAGTGCTGTTCAAGCAGACTAACTATCGAGTGACTGACTTGATGATGAGATCAATATCGAACGCGTCTTTGAAGCAGACTCACTGTTGATTCATCTCTACTACATGCATGTAACAAAGCTTGTTTCGTTCATGTCTTTATAGCAGACTCACTATCGAATGATTGACTTTGTCAATGAGATCAATCGTTATCTGCTCTTGTAACAGACTCACTAGTTGACACAGAAACATGAGATAGATCGATTCACTGATAGATAGAGCGATGTGAGTAGATAGATCATCGCATTGATGAAAGATGTCATTATAGCAGACTCACTAGAAGAAAATCAACTGACTCATTGAAGAGATCGATTTGAATCATGTTTTTTTCATGAGCTTTCAAGATGAAGAGAGAAAGAGATGATTTGAACAGCTTATTTTGACTCGTCTGCTTCACGAGCTTGAATTGATTGTTCTTAGCTCATTTAAATATTTGAAGAATTTCTTGCGAATTTCTGAATAAACGAAGTAGATTGTTTCATATCATCTACACGTCAATAGTAGAATTGATGAGTATTTATCTAATGTTAGAGATTGACATAGAGTGAGTCATATGAGCGTAATATAACTAATAGATAAATACTAAGAAAGAAAAGTATCTACAGAAAAGAACTCGCTGTTATATGTGTGTGCTCTAGCTCTGTGCTAGACTCGAAGAGATTGACATTTTACACATATGAAGCAGAGTCTCGATGACAACATGACTAGGTCAGATTTTCGCTAGACTCGATTAGAGTGAAATCAGAAGAAGACTAGACGAAGAATAGACGAAGACTAGAATCGTAACACAGTCGAATCTCGAACGACTCGTCTGCTTAGAAGCATTGCTAGTAAACGAGTTTCTCTTATTTCTTTCAATGCTTCAGCAAGATCTCAGAATGTTGCTATCTCATGAGACATCAACACAAGTCAACAACTTCGTCAATGAGTTATTGATCAGTTAAACGAGATCATCAAGATGCTGATCGAGCTAAAAGATCAATGAGACATGACTTTGAAACTCAACAAGCAATGAATCAATCTACAAGTCAATCACATCAAGAGACTTAATGAGTTAGAGATCAATCAAATGACAATAGACACTCAAGAAGAGACTATCGCTGAACTATGAAAGAAAGTATTGAGTCTCAAAAAGAAACAGCGTTCAGCGAATCAATCTTGATCTTAACAGTCTACAAAGTCTCAAGCTTCTATCGAGAATCATACTTGATGAGAATCATTCACTTTATTTGACAATGATCATCACAAGTTCTTCAAGTTTTTGAACTCATATATATTCACTGATGAAGATGAATCAACATGAAACAGCTGAAGAGTCAAGATAGATGATAAGCTTCAGACAAATGTCGATCACTTTGATAATGAGAATATCTGTATTATTTATGTGATATCTAGACTAGAAGATGATGCTGCTGAGCACATCTTCGCTTGATGTTGACATGATGCTTTGCATTCATACATCTTGATCGACAAGCTATTTGAGCATCTGAAAGAAATATATGATGAACTGAATAAGAATCGAAAGTGTCGTCGCAAGTACAACGCTCTGAGATAAGCAGACAAGTCTTTCAATGTTTTCTACTTTGACTTTATGAAGTTATTCAGTTATCTTGAATACGACAATCACATTCTGATGAATGATCTTCAGAATAAAATCAATAATCGCTTGCAGAACGCTTTATCAATCTGTTCAAAAAACTTTACTTCGCTCACTCGTTTAAGAATCTTTCTTCAAGATGTGAATAGTAAACAACGAGTCAATTATCAGCTTCGCAGCGAACGTTGCACTGTCATCATCAAAGTCACTGTCGTATCTGATAAACGCGCTACTTCTCTGTCAATAACAACTTTGATAATCAATTATGTTAAGTCAACTATCTTTTCTATCTCTGAGTCAGCGAGATCATCAATTATCTGCTACATCTGCAATATCTTCGATCATTTGTTCAAGAATTGCTTTCAGTTAAACAAGATCGACACTTCTGCATCTTGTGCATTCACTTCTCGTCTACATGAGATCATCATTTCGAAGAATAAAGAGAATGAGAAAATGTTTTTCGAGAATAATGAGGCAAAAAACTAGAGACTTTCATTAAAAACGTGATGAAAGATGTGTTAATTTCTTCAACTATGAGCATGTCAGATGATTCTTTTGCTTCTGAATCTTTGACTATTGAATGTGTACTTTCTAGCAATGAAATTAGTTACTCATTGAAGTCATTGATTGACATCAAAGCTGCTGACTATTCGTTCATTGATGAAGTGATCGCGCAGATTGTTTGTGATTAGTTGCAAATCGAGTTCTTGACTTTGATTAAAGCGAAGTCAATTCGAGAATTCAACGATCATTATGCTAAGAAACTCATTACTCATGTCATTTATTCAAATCTGACTGTTCAAGATCGTATGATTGACACAGCTTTTATGTTGATCACTCAATTAGATTAACATCAAATGATTCTTGAAAAAACATGAATGAACAAAATTGATCTAGTAATTGATATGCAAATCAATTTTCTTCGATTTTCGAATTTCAACTCTACTAGTCAGAAATTGATTGCTCTATTCTCAAGCAATAAATCAATCATGAAATGAAAGAGCTTGACTTCTACTCATATACTGAAGAGATCTTTTACTTTCATTACATCTCAATTCAGTCAAAACAAGAAGTTCATTGAACAGTTGAAACAGCGTGACGCGACTTTGACTAACATCAATTCTAAATCAACGTTCAGTCTGAAATCATTCTCTTTCAGTTCAACGAGCATAGCAATAATAGAAGCGATGACATATAGAATGTTAGTCAAACGATCAGACGTCAAGATCTTTGCTGTTATCATCTCAAAAATCGATCGACTCATAACTACAGCTGAAAACAAGTCTGAAGAAGTGAATCTGCATGAGCTTTCTCATGCTGAAGTTCTTGAGCAAGTTAAGATCAAGCTTTTCTCTGAATATCACGACTATTTAGACGTCTTCGATCGAACTATGATCAATCAACTATTATCTCATTGTTTCTACGATCACAAAATTGAGTTGATTGACGAAGAAATGTTTCTTCAAAGCAGACTTTATCAGATGTTCGATCACAAACTTCAGAAAATAAAGAAGTATCTGATCAATCATCTAAACAAAGAATTCATTTTCTTCAGCTTCGCATCATACGTTTCGCTCATCTTGTTCATCGAAAAGAAAGACGAAAGTCTGCGTTTCTGCATCGATTATAGAAAGCTCAATGCTTTGATCAAACGAAATCGTTATTCTTTGTCATTGATAGACGAGACTTTCACTCGTATACAAGAAAGCAAGTATCTGACTTGATTGAACATCATTGTCGCGTTCAACAAACTACATATGCATTCAGATAGCGAAGATTTGACTATCTTTATTATCTTCTTCGACTCATACAAATATTATGTAATGCTCTTTAAATTAACAAATGAATCGATGTTCTATCAACACTATATGAACGACGTGTTGTTTAAATATCTACATCAGTTTTGTCAGATTTATCTAAATGACATTATTATTTACAGCAAGATCTTGAAGAAACACAAACAACATGTATGATTGATCTTGAACAGACTACGAGAGATCGATCTACAGATAGACATAAACAAATGCAAGTTTCATGTGCAGAAAATCATCTTTCTAGAACTTTTGATGTCAATTGAAGAACTGAAGATGAACTCTCAAAAGATACAAGCAGTCATTGAATGATCTACACTCAATAGTTTCACTTAGATACAGTTCTTCATTGACTTCTGCAACTTTTATCGACGCTTTATCAAGAATTTTTCGAAGATTGTTCGTCTCATGATTCAACTTATTCAAAAGAAGATCATATTTGAATGAAATGAGATTTGTCAGACAACATTCGATCATATGAAGAGATGTATGATCGAGACTTCGATACTTCGTCACTTTGATCAGACTCGTGAGACTATTCTCGAAATCAACTCATTTGACTATGTCAACGATGAAGTTCTGTCTCAATATGACGACGAAGAAATTCTACATTCAATTGCTTTCTATAGCAAGAACATGTTCTTTGCTGAATGCAACTACAAGATATATGATAAAGAACTGCTGATCATCATTCGAGCATTTGAACATTGATGACTTGAACTGAAGTTAACTGACATTTCTATCAAGATGTTCATCGATCATCAAGCGCTCATCTCATTGATGAAAGTGTCACGGACTGAGGGCTGGATGGAACCAGGATGGAATTCTAATAACTAGATTTTAGATACAAGACGTTGCACGAAGAAGAAAGGAAAGAAAGAGATCATTCAGAGGTTCTTATACCCCATGAACGCTGGGTACCATCCGTACCGGGGGGCCCCCATAACACCACTGATAACCTCACGCCTATCATCACCTATAATATTGTCCAACACCACCTAAGTGACCTAACACCTCTTTTCCCAACACTTTCCGAGTAACACATGCTAAAACCGTGACAGAAAGACAAAGAGCTAAGCAGATGATAAATGCGCTGAGTACAAAAGCTCGCTGACTTCAACTTCAGAATAATGTATCGATCTGACAAACAGAACATCAAGATCGATGCATTAACTCGTCAAGCTGACGTCGTGCTCAAAGATTCAGAAGATGAGCGCGTTCGCTATCAATGAATCACTATTCTGACTTCAAATCAAATGAAAATTGCTGATCTAAAGAAGAACATCAATGAATCAATCTATAAACAGATTCTTAAGACTAATGAGATCGACGAGAATTGTACGCTACTTCGCGAAGCAATAGCAAGAGACGAGACACAATGTGAAGATATCAAATTGAAGAATTGTCGTGTTCAGAATGAAATCTTGTATCATGATAATCAGCTATGAGTTTCGTTCAATGAACTTCTACAAATGAATCTGATTCGTGAAGTACATGATCAGTCATTGATGAGTCATTCTGATATTCTTAGAACTGTGAAGATCATAAAACGAAATTACTATTGATCATTCATGCAAAAGACAGTAGATCGATATATTCAAAACTGCTATGTCTGTCAACGTTTAAAGACATCTAGAAATAAATTAAACGACTTGCTTCAATCTCTATCGATATTCGAACAGCGATGACAAGACATAGCAATGAACTTCATTATCAATCTATTTAATTCAAGTGAATACAACGCTATTCTGACAATCATCTGCAGATTGTTAAAGAAAAGACATTATATTTCTTGCATCATTGATGATGAAGATATTACTGTCAAAAAGACAGCTGAAATGCTGATTCAATAAATATATTGAACTCATGATCTATCAAGCTTCATAGTATCTGATCGAGATTCGCAATTCATCTCTATACTATGAAAGTTTCTTTGCAAATGACTGAGCATTTTTCTTTGATTGTTTATCGTCTATTATTCTCAGATCAACGATCAAAGCGAACAAGTCAATCAGAACATTGAGCGATATCTTTGATTCTTCTGTTCATATATGCAGAATGATTGATTCAAGTGACTACTCATGATCAAGTTTGTCAACAATAACATCTTGTTCTCAATCATTTTCTTGACTTTCTTCTTCATGAACAAGAGCTTTCACTCTCGTATGAGCTTTGACTCTGACATCATTAAGTATGAAAGCACTCGCGAACGCTTGCAGATCGATCGAGTCAAGAATATATCTGAACAAATGAACAAGACATTGATCTTCGCTTGTGAAGCTCTGATCAAAACATGAAAACAAATGATGAATCAAGCTAACAAGTATAGAAAGAAGATCAATTATGAGATTGAATCAAAGATGTTTCTGAATGAACGAAACATCGTTACAGCGAAACTCTTCAAAAAATTGAATGACAAGATGCTCGACTCTTTTCAGATCATTGATCTTGTTGACTCATTCTATAAATTGAAACTACTCAAGACTATGTGTATACATGATGTATTTCATTCAGAACTTCTTCGTTTTGTCGTCAATGACTCTCTGTCTGATCAGAAGAATGAATTCTTGAAGTCAATAGTGATAAACGATGAAGATGAATGAGAAATCGACGATATATTGAACTCTTGATGATATCGAAGATGACTTCAATATCGAGTCAAATAAAAAAGCTATGACAACAATCTCAACTGATATAACGCTGACGATGATGAATTTATGAATACTCAAGAGATGATCAATGACTTTCATATCAAATATTCAAGAAAAGCGCACTAAGAAACAACATTCATGCAAACATGAATATTCAAGAGAAAAAGTAATGTTATGATTCTAGTCTTCATTTATTCTTTCTAGCTCTGATTTGAGTTTCATTCTAATTGAGTCTAGTGAGCATTCAAGCTAGTAGTGATGTCATTGAAACTCTGCATCATATGTGTAAGATGTCAATTCTTTCGAGTCTAGCACAGAGCTGAGAAACATACATATAAAGAATCGAGTTCTTTTCTGTAGATACTTTTCTTTCTTAACATTTATCTATTAGTTAAATGACATTTATATGACTCACTTTATGCTGATCTCTAACATCTGCAACGAGTTCAGATTGCACATGAAAGCATTTGATCTTAAGAAGTTACGCTGAAGCTACATTGAGTGATGAAACATGCAGAAGTACTTGAAAATTATCATGATGTTAAATCATCAACTCAATTTAGAACATAAATCATCAATATCTTAAATAATCTCAATTCATTAAACTAGTTCAATGAATCAAGTCATCAATTTAATCATCATCATCTTAATTTAATTTTAACAATTTTGTTTCAATCATTTTAATCATGTGTGCAAACTTCTGCAATTTTAAGTCAATAAAACTATTGTTTAGTCTTGATTCTGTTCAATTCATGTATATAAAAGCTGAATTTTCATTCTTTTCTTTCATTCTTTGTCTTTCATCTTATACATTATTTGATGTATTGTCTTGTATCTAGATTCTATCAAAGTAATAATAATAATATCAGTCTTTTATATTAATAGTATTTCTAGTTTAGCTCAATCTTTAACATTATGAAAGATCTACATTTTCTGCAACATTTTTATACATTGAAATCTCATTTAGACATTCTTTCGCTTAAATAAAGTCATCTTACAATTTCTTGATCAATAATAAGCATGTTATCAAACAGTTCACTCAAAGTGTGATTGAAAATTCAGTTGAAATCTTTCATGTAATGCAAGAGCTTCAAAATCAAGTTTGATAACATGATGTCATAATCTCATTCTCATTCATTGTTTTCAGTTCTTCAATTTATATAAAGTTGAATTCTCAGTCTCTTGTGATGATAGCTCAAATCATCGCACAAATCTTAAATAATCAATCTTTTCTTGTTGTTCACTTCTTTGTGAACTCTGTCATTGTCTTCATCGCTTCTAGATTCAAGAAGCTTTTCAACATATTTAAATATGAGAAAGACAAAGATTGATTGAATGCATGAAAGCAAAGTCTGATACAGCGCATAAACATGAATGATGATCATTATTTTTTTCATTGAGTCAAGATCATCTATATCGAGTCATGACTCATCATAGATAAGAAGATTCACAATTTAATGAATCAATATCGAGTCAATGATCTTTGTATCATTTTCATCTTTGCAGATTGATAACATAAGTTGCATCATTACTGCAACAATTCTTTCAAAACAAAAGATGTTCATTTATATTTTTGTAAAACTTTGAAGTAAAACATGAATAGCTTTATCAACTATTACAATCTCTTTTATCAAAAGAAAGAACATTCTTTGATGAAAAATTTCTCATTGATTGACTGTCTGAAATGCAATGTCAATTATTTCACTTAAGTCATCATCTTCTTCTGACAAAATCTTGATGAAATTCAATCATTCATCTTTCATTAATGAATTCAAGCATTCTCTAACATCAATGAAAAGCTTCAGCAGCTTAAGCATCATCAATCTCACTTCATCTTTGTCATTATTTCATTTATTAAAGTCAAGAGTATCTTTGCATTGACTAGTAATTATTTAAGTTCAAAGATCATCATTTCTGTGACTGTTGTTTTGACAGTATCTTTGTCTCTTTCTCTCTTGTTTCTCAATGAGTCAATGAATCTAAGCTTTGTCATTATCATCATTCAAGATAAGACTTTGATCATTTTTAAAATGAAGAAAATCTGCAACAAGTGAAAGCTGTGCTACTATTGCAAATTGCAACATTCAAGCAAAATTATTAAAGAATGCTCAAATTAGAATTTCTTTACTCTGCATATCATGAATGTTTACGACAATGACATCATCAATATAAATGAAGAAATCTCACTGCTCATAAGAAAAGTTTAGTTTTTAAACTAAGTCATGCTCAAAGATCTGTATACATATCATTTTGTTTACTAGTCTCAATCTTTTCATTCTTACTTTAATCATATAAAAAGTTTTCTGTTAAATCTGACTTGAAACTCTTTGAATTCAATTTGATATTCAAAGATAATTATATGATAGTATTCTGTATTCTACATCAAGCTCAATCTAAAGTTTTCATTCTCCTAATTGATAGTGAAATCTTTGCTTATATCTTTATGAATAAATTCTTCACGCAACAACATCATCTTCTCTTGTATCAATTAACTCATTCTTGCAGACTTCAAGAATTTGATGATCAAGTCACTTTAATTCATGACATTATTCATGTTGTTAAAATCACAATGATTCTCAATGAACACATTGAAAAACTATTCTTTTATGTCATTGAATTAAGTCAATATTTCATCATCATGAGTTTATCATGACTTCATCATCACGTCATTGATGTCAATTTTGAACATAATATTCTCATTTTATCTTTCTTCTTCTGTTTTAATCATTATTGTTCATCTCTTATCAAGATTTATGATCTTAATCAACAAGAAGAAAATTTCTCATTCAAAGTTAACAAAGTAGCTTTCTTTCAGTCTCATTCTCAATTTACTCACAAGAAGTAACTCAGTTCATGAATCATTCACAAGAAGCAATTCAGTCTACAGATCATTCATAAGAAGCAATTCAGTTTACAGATTGTTCATAAGAAGCAATTCAGTCTACAGATCATTCATAAGAAGCAATTCAGTTTACAGATTGTTCATAAGAAGCAATTCAGTATTCAGTTTACTTGTAAGAAGTAATTTAATCTCTCATTCATTTAAAAGAAGTAACTCAGTTTTCAGTTCACTTGCAAGAAGTAATTTAATCTTTTATTCACTTGAAAGAAATAACTTAGTTTTCAGTTCGCTCACAAGAAGCAATTCAGTCTTCAATTTACTTGTAAGAAGTAACTCAGTTTTTCATCTGTTTACAAGAAGCAATATAATCTTTCATTCACTTACGAAAAGTCAACTAATATTCAGCTCATTCACAAGAAACAAATCTCGTTCAATCTTGTTTTTCATCTGAAACAAGAAGCTTCTAATCATATTTTTCAAGTCATTCAAAAAGAATACTCATCAAAAATCAAGTGTTGAAATTCTTTCTTCTTTAGAACTTCTGTTGTTCTTCAAGCAGATTAATTCAATCAATCTTTTATACAACTTGACATAGTTAAGTTAAGAGCTTGAAGCTTTGATCATGTTGCTCATGTCAAAGACATTGAAATGTTTAACATCATTCTAAAGAAAATTGATGTCTTTTTGAATTTTGAGTTAATCTCATCTTCTAGTCTAAATTTTGACGAGTCAAGATTGCATCATGCAACTTTGACTATCTGTTCAAAGAACAGCTCAACTCTTGCTCAATTTTCATCTCGCTCTCAAAACAGTATGTATGATAAGAATCATCATCTGAATCTTCATCAAATGAAAAAGAAATTTCATTTGACTGCATTCATGACACAAGAAGATCTTGAAGTTTATTGACAAAGTAATAACGTCGATTCAATCACAATTTTATTGTTCAAATATTTCAAGTTTCTAAATGTCTTCTTTAAGAAGAATGTTGATATTTTGTCTTTGCATCAAACTCATGATCATGTCATACATTTTAAAGAAGATGCTCAATCTTCAATCTTCGCTTTGTACAACATGAGTTCTGATGAAATTCTAGAACTTCATCATTATTTGAATGAGAATCTGAGCAAAGATTTCATTCAAGTCAATCACTTTCAGACGATCATCTTTGTTCTTTTTATCAAGAAACTCGAAGAAGAACTTTGCTTTTGTATGAACTATCAAGATCTGAATGCTATCACAATCAAGAATTGATATTCTCTGTCTCTGATCTCAGAAATGTTGAATCATTTAAGTCGAGCTAAAATCTTTATCAAGCTGAATATCATTTCTGCGTTCAATTGACTTTGAATCAAAGAAGAAGACGAAGCTTTCATCGTCTTTTGCACTCGATTTGAATTATTCAAGTATTTAATCATGCTTTTCAATTTATGTAATGAATCTGTCTTATTTCAGAAGTACATCAACAATATTCTTTGAAAACATTTAGATAAGTTTTATACAGTTTATCTGAATGATATCTTGATTTATTTCAATGATGAACTTAAGCACAAGATTCATGTCAAACTTATTTTGCCAAAGCTGTAAGAAGCAAATCTTCAGATGAATATAATCAAATGCAAGTTTCACATCACTCAAGTCTCATATTTAGAATTGATAATCATCATTGAAGAGATCAAGATGAACTCTTTTAAGATAAACATCATTGTCAACTGATTCATTTTGATCAATGTCAAAGACGTTCAAAATTTTCTAGATTTCGCGAACTTCTATAAAAGATTCATCTATGACTATAGTAGAATAACTATTTCGCTCAATCATCTCATCAGAAAAGATGTATTCTTTGTCTGATTTCAGAAATGTCAAATTACATTCAACATTCTTAAGAAAGTCTTCACTTTCAAGATTATTCTTCGTCACTATAATTCAGATCACAAGATTGTGATAGAAATCAATGCTTCAAACTATGTATTCAAAAACATTCTTTTTCAATATGATGAAAATGAGATTCTTCATTCAGTCACTTACTTTTCAAAGAAGCATAACTCAATCAAGTGTAACTACAAGATCTACAATAAAGAACTCATGATCATTGTTTGTGCTTTCAAAAAATGATGATCAGAGCTTGAAGACTTTATTTATTCTGTCAAGATGATCACAAATCATAAAAATCTTAAGTATTTCATGTCAATTAAGCAGTTGAGTTATCATCAAGCTCGTTGAAGTGAGTTTCTGTCTAGATTCAACTATCACATTGCTTATCATCTCAACAAGATTAATGATAAGTTGAATGCTCTGACACGTCGCTCAGAAGATCTTTTTAAAAAGAGAAATACATTCAATTCTTGACATCAATATCAACATCAAACAATTCTGAAAATTCATGTTTTAGATCTCAATATTGTTGAGAATCTCACTCTTGATATTTTCAACATTAAAATCATAAAGCTTTAGTCACAAATCATCACTTTAAATTCAATTCAATTACATCTGTTCTCAATTATCTCAGCACTCTTGCAAATTCTAGTTCTTATGAATTTAGAAATTGAAGAATTCAACGTTGAAGATGTTAAGTTTCAGCTAGATTAAGACACTCTAAATCTTGATGAAGATTCTGTTAATACTTTCACTTAAATATTATGAAAGTAAGTCGAAATCAATGACAAATTCGCAGCTCAAATAATTGAAGTGCTTTGCAATGAAGCACAACATCACAACAAGATCTCTTTAGTCAAGTGTGAAAAACATGAGAATCATCTGTACTTTCAAGAAAGAAAGTACATGCTCAACTCAAATAAACTACGTCTTCGTATCATTCAGCTCACTCATGATAATATCATTAATGATCATTCAGAAAGAGCAAAAAGTTATGAATTGATCAGTTGAGTTTACTGATGATTAAACATTTATAAGTATGTTCAATGATTTGTACAAAACTATCATGTATGCACATGTTTTAAGCTCTCTAGACAACAAACTTAAGAATAATTGTGTTTTCTTTCAGTTTTTGAACGTTGTTGATGTGATGTTTTCATGAACTATGTAGATTCTTTATCGCTCAATATTTTCATGAATATTACATATAAATATGTTCTAATCTTCATCAATCATCTTATCAAAATGAAACATTTAATTCTCATCACTTCTATGAAAGTTGAAGAAGTTATTAACTGCTTCTATGCTCATGTTTGAAAACATCATGATTTACTTAAGTTCTTTATGTCTGATCGAGATACACAATTCATCTTCAATGTCTGAAAGCATATGTGTAAAATGTTGAAAATAAATGTTAAATTATCAATGATGTATCATTCTGAGATTGATGATCAAATCGAAAGAATCAATGCTGTCATGAAACATTATTTTCAAGTCTTCGTCAACTACATGCAAAATGATTGAGTTAAGTAACTTTCTGAATTTGAATTTATCATCAATAATGCATCATTATTAATCACTTTAGCATCATTCTTCTTGATCAATTTGAGTTAGAACTCACGTCTAAGCTTCAAGTTTTCTGAGTTTCTGTTCAAGAATTTTACGTCTCAAGCTTGAAACAAGTTAATCAATGTCAAAGAATTCATCAAGAAAATAAAGAAATTAACTGATCATTTACGTGATGAGATGCTTATAGCTCAGATCATTTATAAATTCAATGTCAATCTCTCTCATCATTTTTATTTTAAATACTTCGTTGAAAATAAAGTCTGATTGAATGCTTGCAATCTTAGCATTGCTCATCTTGCTATCAAGTTAAATGATCATAACATTGATCTCTTTAAGATCAAGTGTGTCTTCAAGAATAATTCTTTGATCATTGAGTTAAATCTTTTAGCATTCATGAAAATTTATTCAATCTTTCATGTCATTTTTTTGAATCATATTACAAGTGATTTTCTCTTGAATCAACATCAGAAATCTTAAGAACTTGTTATCATCAAGAATGATGAAAGATTCTGATATGTAAACAGCATACTAAACTTCAAGCATGATAGATGTTATAACTCATTTCTGCTCAAGTATTACATTGATTGAGAAGATCACTTTTCTACTTAAAAGTCTTTTCATCTTCTGAATAATTATGAGCAAATGCTCAATGAATATTATCTCGTCAATTCTGTCGTCGAAGAATCATATATATTGTCATGTGTGATATTTTAATGTTAATGTCAAGAACTTTAAGTTCAATCTTCATCATCTTAACTCAGCTCAGATCTTGTTTAAATCTGACTCAGACATTTTGTTTAAATCTGACTCAGATGTGACTCAGATGTATTTTAGTTTCATCTGTGCATCATCATATTAAACTGTATTTCATCTTTTTTTTACTTAAATCTGATTCAGATCTTGTTTAAATCTGACTCAGACATCTTGTTTAAATTTGATTCAGATGTGATTCAGATGTATTTCAATTTCTGTGCATCATCATGTTAAAATGCATCTCATCTTATCTTGCTCTTCAAACATCTTGCTCAGATTTGACTCAGATGTGACTCAGATTTATTCTAGTTTCATCTGTACTTTATTATATTAAAATGCGTTTACATCAATTCTTGTTTCATTTCAATCTTCATTTTCAATTCTTTCTTGTTTCATCTTGTTTCTTCTTGTCATCTAACAGAAGCTTAGTTTTGATGAGAAAAGTTACTGTCATGATGTCAGATCATTAATTTGATTTAAAACATAAATCATTGATATTTTAAATAATCTTGATTCATTAAATTAATTTAATGAATCAAGTCATCAATTTAATCATCATCATTTTAATTTAATTTCAACAATTCTGTTTCAATCATCTCAGTCATATATGCAAACTTCTGCAATCTTAAGTCAATAAAACTACTTTCTAATCTTGATTTTGCTCAATTCATATATATAAAAGTTGAATTCTCATTCTTTTCTTTTACTCTTTGTCTTTCATCTTGTATATTATTTGATGTATTGTCTTGTATCTAGATTTTATTAAAGTAATAATAATAATATCAGTCTTTTATATTGATAGTATCTTTAGTTTAGCTCAGTTTCTAACAAAAATGAAGTGATGAACAAGATGATTAACAACACACATGATTTGTCTTTATTGCTCTGACTGAGTATCAGCGCACTGAAGTGATAACAAGACTGATGCTCATACAGAAACAGATCAAACAAACATGAAGAGTAATCTGAAAAGAGAAATTCAACGCAGCTCATTTTCAATATTTAACATCAAAGATGACATATTGACATCTGCAACTGCACAAGAATCATGCAAAGTTTCACAATGCATTATTGACGCAGCTATGCATGACAAAAATTGACTTCAATCAATTTCTACATGAGAGACGAGTATTCAATGTCACTATGATGACATGTAAGTGTGACAAAGATCAAATGTCGATCAAGCACATTTTATTAACATGTTTCAAATGAAAAGTAGAATGAAAAGCAATGCAATGAGAAAAAAACATCACGAACTTGAGAAAGCTCTTAGAAATCATGAGCGCAGCAACAATGATCATTTGAATGATACTTTCAACGAGCATACTGAATCAATTTCAAGCTGTGACATCATTAAAGAATCAGATGAAAGAGAGAAAAAATAGAAAAGAAATAAACTCATAGAGTTCTTGCATTGAGAACAGTTATAGTATAGAGCGCAGAAAGAAGCGATTTTTGATGCGAAAAGAACGTTGCGCTAGCGCAGCGCTCGCTACAGTATATAGAATCTTGCATAGACTCATAATGAGTGTTGAATCGAGTAAGAATTTAAAAAAAAAAAAGATTAATTATTATTTGTTGATCAATTATTGATCAATTATTAATAGAATAATAGAATTGATGTGATATATTTTAGAAGATTAGATGCTGTTTTCTGTGATTTTAGATTACATTATCAGTAGCGCAGGAAAGCGGAATTATGCGCATGGTTATCTGACCATGCTCGGACATGCTGCATGGTCCACCGAGCTTTAGTGTTGGTCTGCCGAGCTATACTCTCCGAAAATTCGGCCCGTTAATATCAGCCCTATCGGAGCAAATTCCTCACTTATCACCTCAGTCTCGGAATCTTTCCGGCCCGCATTGCTCAGTTTCCCCATACAAAATCCTCACTTATCCCTGTGAGCCTCATCCAACTCTGCATCCTATAATACTTTAGCGCCCAACCCGAGCAATCGCTCCCCTCAAACCTCCAGCTTCCAGAGATGGGTCAGGGTTCCTCGAAACCTCCTCCCTCAAGCACCCAACACGTCTTTGCCAGGTACTTATCCCAACGTCCAATTCACCCTCTCCCACTAACAGCCACGCAGCGAAACCCCCGTCCGGTTTTCGCAAGACCTCGTCGATGCCCTCCAAGCCAGCCCTGAAGTACCGCCCTCCCAACACTAACACGGCTGTCCCAAATCTAACTGCCCGCCAGACTGACAGCACTCGCGCCCACGACCTCGAACTCCACATCCAATCCCGCGTCACCGCCGAACTCAAACGCCTCGAAGCCGAGCACACGCGCCAGCTAAAAGAGCTCTCCGACCGCCTCTCACAAGACCCTTCCGCCCCCTCTGACCCCGACTCCACCGACCCCTCCTCCCAAGCCCGCTCCCTCGACCAATCAAACTTCGCCACCGGTTCTGGCGGTTTCCAATCCGCCTTCAGCAGAGACAGCAAGGACAGCAGCGATCTGGGTAGGCAGACGGTGCAGAAAGAGATTGAGGCGCTGAAGCGGAAACTGGAGAAGAGGAAGCCGAAAGAGGAGGTGGTGGGGGATGAGGGCGTGGAGCGGGCGAAGGGGAAGCTGGTGAAGTGTTTGAGGGAAAGGGATCGGAGACCGTTGGATTGTTGGGAGGAGGTGGAGGGGTTTAAGAGGGAGGTAGGGAGGTTGGAGAAGAGGTTTGTGGAGGCGGTGTTGGATTGATTTGGATGGAGTTGGAGTGGGGATTTGAGGGGTGCGGGAAGAGTAGGATGTGTATATTGCGAGTGGGGCTGTAAGATACGGGAAGAGATGATAGAGGGATGCATCGTCAGTGTTCGTTGGGCTAAGCCAGTCATCTAGAATCCTCTCGTCCTCAACTCCCCACCAACCAATCGTGCCGACCCCCAACCTCAGCCCCTTTATCCATTCGCTCCTTCCCCTCCCCCACCCTCACCCCCCGGCCTCTCAACCCTAAAATAAACACTCCCGCACCACCTCCCCCCCACCTCAAACGTCCGCTCCTCCCTCCCAGTCTCCGAAAACCCCATCTTCCCCAGCAGCCCCACACACGCCTCATTCCTCGGATCCACATCCGCCGTCACCTCGCCCACTTCCGTTTCCCGCCACAGATACTCTAGCAATGCGCGCAGGGCTTCCGCCATGTAGCCGTGGTGCCAGTGGGAGCGGTGCAGCATAAGGCCGAGCTCGGAGGTGGTGGGGGACCAGATGCCGAGTTTGCCGATGACGGTTGGGGGGCAGGAGGGGGAGGAGAGGCAGAGGACGAAGTCGAGGGTGCCGTTTGTGGGGGAGGCGAGCATGGAGGCGAGGTAGGTGTGGGTTTGGAGGAGGGTGGTGTGCGGGTTTATGGACCTGGGGTTGTTGGGGTGAGGTCAGCGGCTGGGCGATGAAAGAGGTAGAAGGGGAGAGGGCGGACCAGTATTTCATGACTTCCTCGTCGGAGAACATTTCGTGAAAGGCGTCGAGGTCGCTTTCGCGGGCTTCGCGGAGGTGGAGCCGGGGCGTGGTGATGATGGGGGCCATGGGGTTTTGGTCTGCCATGGTTGTGAGGAGAGGGAATGGACGGGAAATTCTTCGGATGGTGAGTCGGGTAAAGTAGTAGAGGAAGGAGATGGGAGATGTGATGAATTGGAGGAATGGATTTAGTTTGTATGACATCGCTTGTGAGTCAAAGGTAGCCCAGGCTTGGCCCTGCGTGCGGCTGAGTGCTAGTACAACGTTTTCAATGTGGAAAGATGACTGTAAATCTGCGAGATGGAGCCTGCAGATGTAGTAAAGCGGTGTAAGATTCAGTTGGCGAAAGTTTGAGTTTTTCCGATCGAGCTGTTGATAGTAAGGTTGAGTGGAGAAGTGAACTGTTGCGTAGCGTAGAGTGTTGTAAAAGCAGATCGTTGTCATATCACAGAAATTTGTTGGGTTCAAACTTGTTCATAGTAGACAAGTGCGTTGGCGAAGGGAACAAAAGAATGTGCCTTGTGTTCATTCTGTTCATTCCAAACCCCAAGAGCAACTCAAGCTCACGACGAACATCGAAATCTTCCAGCAACGTCGATCGCCACATCTTCAAAAGGTCAATAATAGGGTACTCAATTGGGAAAGAATCAACAAGGAGACCGTCAGAAGGAAAGGTTCTCGAACTCGAGTAGGGAAGACTTGAAATTGTTAAATCAACGAGGATCAAGCGATGAAACCGAAATACTAGAATGATATATGCCCCAATTGTACCTGATCACCCATCATACGGCGCCATAAGATCATTGTTCAGGACACCATTAGGAAAATCTTCTTCGCCCAGTGCTGTGGTATGCGCCCAAGGTTTAAGTCGGTTCTCCTTTCGGATCGTAGCTGAAAAGCAAGATGACCACTTGTTCCGAGGGTAATGCTTTGTTACGTTCACGATGGTCTCTTTGTGAACTAGATCTGCATGTCCTCCCATGTTGTCTTCCAGGATTAGGTTTCTATCTGGTAAATGATGAGCAGTATATGTCCAAACTCACCAAAGATCGTAGCCAGTTGTATCAATAGCCCCAAGGTTGTAATTGTTCCTACATTCCCAATGTCCTGATGCCGGATTATAACCTCCGCAACGCTTTCAGCCTGCTCGATTGGAGCCTTATGTTGTTTGTGTAAGAGGTCTAGCGCAATAAGGCCGCCATAAAATTCGAAGGACATGAGGGTTCCTCGGATGTTTTTATCGGTGGTTCCAATATCGTGGAGTAGGCAAGCGAGGAGCCATGTCTCATCAGTAAACTCCCAACTTGGAAACTGTTGTATGTGCATGGCTTTGCCTAAGGTAGAATAGTGCGTCAGCTTGGCCCAGATTATTGGCAATTGAGGGCAAAATACCATAGTAAAACACTCTCATGCTGTGGTTGAACGTCTCGGCATTAAGTTCTTTTCGTGCATACTCGAGTACAGCCTTCGCGATCGGTGAGTCTGGGAGCTTGATGCTCTCTACAGTCTGAGGTTCAGGGTCCTTGAAGTTCTTCTTCCCGTCAAGGAAGACTGCCGGGTCTCGAGGTTTGGCCTCCCAACCGTATGATTTTATCGCCTCCGACATTATTAGTAGAATCTGCGAGACAGCGAGAGCGTAGAAGTGAGGATTCGAATGTTATATTTGAGAAGAAAGAATTCATGAGCATATGCTAGGACGAAACCCTCGGATGGGAAGGACTTGTCGGTCCCATCGTCTTGGTAAGCTTAGTGAAGCTTTAATGTTTAGTAATCGATTGACAAGCTTGGACACGTCTGCTTGATGCTCCCATATGTGAGAGAAGATGGGTAAGATGAACCTTGTGGATACCTGGCCGTTCAGTTGATAGTTCGTACCTCAATTCCTCAAAACGGTCAGTGGATCATCAGTGTCTAAATAACGAGTATCGTCAGGGCAATGATGTCACATGCTTTGCCTGGCTCTTGAGCACCACGGCTTAAGGTACGCTTCTTCAAGCCCAGAGGTAAGTATCCAATGAATTGCTCATCAACGTTTGGGAAAATCGTTTGATCGTCGAATTGTCAAAGTACCAAAGAAGATGGTAAATATAACCCCGAGACATTCTCGCTTTGAGACCGTCGCTTCGATCATGGCTGCGAAGGATTTGAGTAACCGTACTCAACACCGAGTGGCGATGATTGAAGCAGTTTCTAAAGTACGAGACTCAAGGCTCGTCTACGACGTACATACGAAAAAATTCGCTTCAGGTCACTACTCGAGTACATTGTTTGTGTCGCTAATTCTAGGACATCGTATGACTCAAATCGCGTGGTAGGTAGCTATGACCATCCATATAAGAGTCAACGGTTTATGATTTTCAAGTTGTTTTCATCAATCCAGTCCACTTGCAATACCAGATGGTCTAAAATATCAGAGTTTGGGCCACATTCCAATGTTGAAGTATTGAGACGATATCCTCGCATTTGAATGCTCCAGCAACATCCTAAACGGTTCGGCCAGCGCTGTCTCTAGATTCACGGTCCATGGCCGGGATTGACAATAGCAGCTGAACAACTTCACCATGGGTCTCTATGACAGCCCACGACAACGGAGTCCGGCCCTACTTATCTCGCGAGTTCACGTCAACCTCGCCGGTCTCGATCAGTAGACGCACAATCTCCACACTCCCACTAGCCGTAGCCTCAGATAGAGGTCTCCTTCCGTTGACATCTCGGGCCTCGATTTCAACGTCCTTGAGTAATACTACTTGCCTTGCCACCTGTGTATATCCGTAACTAGTAACCCATGATAGGAACGTGCGTCCGTGAATGCTGTCCTTCCGATTCACATCTACACAGCCGAGTTGGAAGAGTAAGAGCATGTTCTCGACATATCCAGGAGGGTCGACCGCCCACAATAGAGGCGTCCGTCCATCTCGGTCCGGCACGTCGGCGCCTTGCCGGCATTTTTTGATTAGATAGCGCAGCACACTTGATTGCCGCTGCGTGATGGCCCAGGAGTGAGCGTTACGGCCACCATAGTCTTGATCAAGTGGATTGATGAGCTTACTTTCGACAAGCTGTTTCACGACGGGGGGATGGCCGTGCTGAGAGGCGTATGAAAGTGGTGTGCGTCCTCGAGAGTCTTTCCGATCTGCTGATACTACTCGGCTATGAAGAGGCAGAGAGACGATGTCAGTGGCTTCGTATTCCGCGGCCCAGAAGAGGAAGCTGCGTCCTCATTTGTCAAGGTTCCCCGAATGAGCGCAACTATCTGCCAGGATTTGGGACACAATGAAGTAGGATCCGGCGGCGACAGCCCAGTGCAAGGGGGTATTAAAGCTATAATACAGAGCTTGTGCTAGGGATTCTGAATCTTGGCTTTCTGGATCGGAGAGCAGACGTAGAAGTGTATCGATATGGCCAAAATATGATGCTACCATGAGCGCATTAACCGTAAAAGGAAACGGTTCAGGATACATCGTTATAAACCAGAAGTAATTAAACAAATTCTCGAACTGTGCTGTGTTCGCTTTGCATAGTGCACGAGCGACACTATGATGCTGCTCGGTGGCGGCGTTACATACTGAAAAGTCGATTGCTCAATGCAAGGTGGCGTAATCATATAACTTGTATTGAGTGATTATTGTGGCCCATGCGGCCTCGTCGACAAGAGGATCTTTTTTGAACAAGGGTTCCTCGTAAAGATCAAATCCGTACGTTGATGAATGGAGAGATGAGATTATGGCTTCAGAGATAGTAGGAGAGTCGTCACGAAAGCTTACTAATACCTATATATTCTGTTGGAAATCTTCCAATGAAAGATACAGCGAGCATGTGGCAAAGATTTTCAAGTTATCTCGGATCAAATCGATCCCAAATGTAATAGCCAATGCGTCCTGGAATCCATTCGAAAGACTTGTAAGATATAATTTCAATGATTGATGGACCAGTTCTATGGTTGAACGGTGTAAGCGTACGAGCGGTCCAAGAGCTGCTCGCACCGAGTTCTTGTTGAATAATAATTGATCAGTTGCTAGGGAAGCCATCGACTTATGATCTGGCCCAATGGTCATCATGATTTCAATCTCGTCGCCTGTCAGGAGTTTATCACTAGCAACCAAGAGGCGTAACATTCTCGCAGCTACAGGTTGATCAGCCTCGAGTACCGACAACAATGAGTGCCTGTATAAAGAGGCAAGATCAGAAGGATGCATAGCTGCTATGGTATCAACATCGGATAAGAGAAGAATTCGACGATCCTCTAGCAATGGTAAGACTAGCTTGATCCATCAGAATATTTGGTCTGCCTTGAATGCAAGTAAATGCTCTAGGACATCACTAGGGTAAAGTGCCTGCCAGTGAGAGATGGTCTGCACGTTCCCCATGTCACCATCCGCCCTAATCGATGACGGACAACAAATTTGATATCGTCTTGTATCTGATTCTTCTTGTCTTCTGATAGCAGCTGAATCAATTGCGTTGAGCTGCCCTGAACGTCAAGTACACCTTCGGCATCAGGCCTGTTCGTGATGAAGAATTTGACTGTAGTATCCGCAAGGATCAATAATTCAGGAATACGACTGACGACTAACAATTGGGCCTTCTTATCACATTCGTCGATAGCGTCAATTATAATCGTGATCGGAGATTTGTTTTCGATGTGGGTCATCTGCACGAAAAGGCTCCATAGAGCGTCGAATTGGCGAAAAATGTGAAGGCCACCTGCATCCGAGGCTTTTTTCACGAGACGCCAGAGTCGCCTTCGCCCGTTCACTGTCAGACTCCTGAGCAAAGAGCTCGGATCTCTCATTTCCCCAATTTTGTTATCACAAAAGAACCTGCAAACCAGAGCTCGGCGAGGTAAGTGGCCTGTCAAATACCACATGATGAAGGAAGCTAGTGTGGTTTTGCCGCATCCCGCGTATCCAGTCACCCAGAGGATTCTCGCACTAGCATTCGAGACCCAATTGATGTACTGAGGATTGGTCGGTACCCAATCCAGCGTTCCTTCTACTCTGATATCAAGTCTTGATTCGTAGCCTGCAATATCGACGGTGTTCAGTTATGAAGCACATGTTTTTTCGGTCTCATCGTATGCTGTGGAAGACATGCTCATCGCAGGAACTTTGCCCGTGAGCTTTGCCGGGCAAAGTTCATCACCTACAGTGGTCGGTACTCAGGCTGGATGCTACCACTTTGTGCTCCTGCAAATTTTTTTTAGTCAGAGATATGATTAGTCGCGAGATTTGCTGATAGTCTTTATCACCTAGTCCAGAGAATCGACAGAGTTCCTGGTGATTGAGATAGAGAGGCCGGGATCGCTCGTTCGCTAAGCCGAGCACTGCTGAAGACTGCCCGACAATCTAGAATCTCGTGAGCTGATCAGTCCCGTTTCCATACCAGAAAAACAACCAACTACATGTCTGCGTGGAACGCCAAGAACCGACCTATAATGACGTACCATTTTGTTTGTCAACGGATGTGTCTTTATCTCGTAGCAGGTAACGATGCGAAGTGCAGAAGCCCGAGAAACAAAGTCTTCAGCGATACCCAATAACTCTTTGGACTCCTGACCGAGGGTTTCAATGAGCGATCTGTTGATGCCCCCAGTAAGGCGATGTGTACCAGAAACATGCAGTGCAAGGTTAGCGACATCGCCTAAATTTTTGCCAAAGCTGGCATCAGAGCTTCCACGATGCGGTGTGCCCATGAAAACAATAGCCTTGCTTCCTAGCCATATGTCTCTGAATTCCTCTGGCTGATAAGCTAGGGTTAATGCCTGGGAAACATCAGTAACCTCTTATCAACTGATATCTCAGCCCTTCTACCTGCTTGAGTACAACTCCCCTAAGACTGTAGCATACGTGAATGATTGGTCGAAAATCCTTCTGCATAACGTCAGTAGATCCAGGGTGAGCTGCCGCTGTCTATCCCTACTTACATCCTCAGCTCTCTCCGAATCTAAACAACTCATCAGTTGTTTGGCGAACTCACGTATTCCAGCAACAGACCTACCAGCGAAGATCTGGGACGGGTATCCATAAGAAAATATCCGTGCTGCAGGCAATGCCTGAGGTAATAGGTCCTTTGGCCAACAAGTTCCTTTCTGATGGGTCCAAGTTCGCATATAGTGTCCATTGAGCCCATGGATGAAAACAATGTCCACGGGATGAATGTTTAGGGCCATTTCATCAGAATTCAATGGAACGTTGAGGGGGAATAAGCCAGTTCGTGCTTTGTTTGTGGGATTGGTATGAATAGTACCTGTCGGTTGAAGGTCTCCATCTGGGCGGTCCTATAGATACCTAGTTTCCGGAGTCAGCGTGGAATTCTGGGAGATAAATAATCGGGACAGTCATCGACCTCGGCAGACGCGCTTGTTCTCCTCCCTGGAGACGACGTCCTGTTGGCTAACTTCTTGAAGAACTTTTCCAAGACCATTTTTTCATCGCCTGGAGAAGAGGGTTCTGGTCGTCGCAAACCGAACTACAGTAGCAAATTCAAGTAGAGCCCTGGCTGGCAGCCGTTCAACCGCACTGCGGCCCATACCACCGCACTACCTAAGATGGCAGCATCCCAGAGGCGCTGAGGGGCTGAATGATGATTGGTTGGTAGTTCAGCCGTCCTCATCTCTATTTTGTGTCATCTCGTTGTAATGGATTGGTGGATGAAAAGAGTAGTAGGAAGAGGACTTTGATACAACTTTTATTACAATCGATTTCAACGGTGGACTCCTTTCTTCTTTAGAGTAAGGAGTCCTAGCAGATTCCAAGGAAAGCTTATTGAAATCAGGAATACAGAGCGAAAGCAAACAATCAATGTAGAAATATCATGTTAGATTGCCTGTTGGAAACTACCCCTGTGGTTAGTAATCTCCACTCCGGGCCCTATAGGGCCGGGGCTAGGGGATTCAGAGTTTCCACCTCCTTCCTTCCTTCGTAGCTTCCTACTGTAGTTCAACCAATATATGCACATGCTCCATCCGACCTTCATACCTGACCCTCATACCTCAACAGTCTCTCGGAAAACCGTCCAAGGCTGCGAGAATACCAATATATGTGCTGTACGACGAGCAGCGGCGAATATGACCGGATTTGACGACAAAACGTTCCTATCCGCATCCTGCACTAGTATACCCTCGCTTGGCGATAATGAGACACCAATCGGAATCAGATGTATGTCACGCGCAGCCTTGTGCAAGGCCCGAGGGTGGGTTCAAGTGCGGGCATCTGTCAGATCTCAGCCGCAGCAACACGAGTAGAGAGATCATAATGGTTCTACGGTTGTGAGGAGATTGTAACTGCGACATTCCTTACGTATCTGTTCTAATGGACCCTGCCACTGCCGCCGGAATTGCTTTGGCTGTAGTCGGCTTGTTCCCTCTTTGTCGAGATGGGTTTAGCTTGATAGTAGCTTGCTTCCAGGCGCATAAAGATGTCAAAGACGCGGCGATCAGGTTGTATATCGCCTCAGGGGTACGTACATTCTCAGATCCTACTCGGCGCTCTAGACTTATGTAAAAATAGGCCTTCATAAGTAAGAAGCCCAATTAATGATGTTATGAATCTGCCTAACTGATGTCAAGAATGGGGAGAGAGGTGGGAAGTTTACTACGGCTATGAACCAAACTCGAAACTGCAGAAATATCTGACAAGTAGCCCAAACGTTGGGAATTACGTACTTGTGGCACTTTCCGAAATTTCAGATATTGTGGCCGGTACAGAGAAACTGGAAAAAAGCTACGGTATTAGGATAAATCAGAAACCTGCGGTTGGTCATCTTTCCTCACAAGCGCGTCGTTCACCGAAGTACTAAATCAAACATTGTAAGGGTCTTGACCGACTGAAGCTTGAAGACGTTCTTCGCAATCAAGACCTCAAGACCCCTTCTGGAAAGAGAATACAAAAGCGCAAGGAACGCATGAACCTCCTCAAAGGTTGCAAATTTGCCCTTCGAGACACCAAGAGCTTTGACAAACTCACGAGGAGGCTCATCGAATACATTGACAGTCTACAGAAAATGTGTTCTGAGAATGATTGCGATGTGAGTGTAACGGCTAGTCGATGCCCGAGAATGATTTTATCTATTTCATCTACCTAATTTGCGGAGTAGAAAATAGATAGGGGCATTATCAGCTATGCATTATCAGGCCAACGCGGCGCTCCAGATCTAGAGAGCATATCCAAGGTAGCTCGAAAGCAGTCCAAGGAGAAAGAAAAGGCCGGACAACGTCATGCTGTCTACGACCTGCTAGCCATTACAGCGGCATTCAAGGACAACTCCCAAAGATTCAAGGCAGGGGAAGACGCTCCTTACTATGCCGCTGAGGATTACCGATATGGAAAGGACGATTGGTTGATTAACGGCCAAGACGCCACAATGTCTTACTGTGACAGGTCGGCGAGATGTGTCATCATAGTAGGAATACCCGCAAGCACTTCCAGGTTAACAGTGAAATCACTAACTTTTCTAGGAATGGAAATACTATGAGAACCCGGCTATGGAAGATGCTGTTAACCAGCTTGCGAAATTCTTTTGCGCAGACCAAAAGCCGGCAGAACTCCTTACTCTGCCATGCCGTGGTATCATCAGAGACTCTGCTAAATCTCGTTACGGGTTTCTATTTCGGCCTCCAGCTTACATTGAGAACCTACGAGGCTTGCTTTCACCTGGAGCCATATCGAGGCTCCGAAAGCCGATTTCACTGCTACAAATGCTAGACCAAACGGCGCATTCGGGCAGGAAGCTGCTTGATCTTGGCATTCGGTTTACGCTAGCCAAGAAGCTTATTCAAAGCATTTACATTTTACACACTGCAGGGTGGATACACAAGAAGTAAGCCTGCTGCTACAGCAATTTCTTTGGGGTTTCAGAGTCATCAATCACCTCGCTGATTCAGAGATAAGTATACGGTCTGCATCAGTTCTCTTTTTGCCCGACAAATCTCAGGACGGAGGCCCATCAAAGAGTGGACGCAAGGATTTTCTCAACCCCGTCCTGTGTGGCTTTGGCCGCTCTAGGCCTGAGCAAAGGCCTGAGCAAAGGCCTGAGCAAAGGCCTAAGCAAAGGGCTGCGCCAAAGCCAGGTCAAACTGTAGAATCTGGGAACATCGAGCTTGACATCTACCAGCACCCTGACAAACGAGACCGTCATTCACTAACATATACACGTGGTTGTGACATCTACTCGTAAGCATCGTTGAAAAGTAGTATTTTTGGTTCCGTCTGACAGGACCACTGGCAGACTAGGCTGTGTCTTGTTGGAAATCGGCCTTTGGCAGAGTCTTCAATCCTTTGATTTCGACGGATCTTACGATTTTCTGGACTCTCGTACAATCCCCTCTTTGACGCGCTTTCAGTATATTAGGGAGCGATTAATCAGTCTTACGCACGAACTAGTAGGTCAGGTCGGGTCCACCTATGCCAGCGCAGTCCGGGAGTGTCTAAGGATTGCATTGCTCCAAAGACAAAGTTCAAGACATCCTGTGCTGGAAGGTTGCTGCTGCACTGGATCAGTGCATGGCATGAGTTGTTTTTAGTGGTTTTCGGATCGAGGATCTAAGAAAGACTTATGTGACTGGTATGATTTAGCCCTAATAGAGCAAATATAATATTCAGGCAGTAACGCAGGCATCATACGGTAATCTTTCATTCTCGCCAAGCCTGAGATACGTGAGTAGCTACGGCTTGTTGCAGTCCGTCCATGGATAGATATCCCCATCAATAGCTCAACCCAATCATGAGTAGAGTACTCATGAGTTATGAATAATATATTAATCTTCTACCTTTGGTGCTTTTGATTAAATGCCGACTAACATGAGATTGAATTGTGGTCATTTGTTCTTTCTGTCCCTTTCTTATTGTAGATGATTGACTATTATAAATTTCGATCCTTCTTAATTTCGACAAGAACGTATATGAAGCAATAAGACGATAGAGAAAACAATCAGCTAGCTGGTCAAGATATACGATGAGAAATGCTTCACTTCCCGCCTCACATCTTGTTCCCATCTTTGTCTTTCATTGGGCTGCGGTCGTCTCTCTCATTCGCTGCTTTCTTGCCAGCGCTCATAGAACTTTCGGGGCTTCCAGGCATGGACTTCAGCGTGTCCGCGACGGTTCGCTGGCCTCTGTCGTGTCTGTATGCGCAAGCTGGTTTGACGCAAGATCTGGAGGTGCAGTGTGTATGGGTGAACTGACAGCCTTCCACGGTACAGCTCGAGCCGTATTGACACATGGGCATTTTTGGGTGATGGAATTTGCGAAAGGGATCCAAGCAGCTGGGGAAGTATTTGTAAACCCTCCCAAGAGTCATTACCAGCTTCTTTTACCTCGATACTTTCCAACATTTGTGCCTTCCCTGTCTTCTGACCCAGATTTGATTGCTTCTCTTTCTCGAGCTTCTTAATTTCCGCTTTCAGCCTTGCCTTTTCTTCCTCCAATCTGCGTCGCTTTTCTTTTTCCTCTTTCTTCCATTTCGCCATGGCCTCGTCTGCTTTTCGCTTCGGAGCTTCCAGCTGGAGTCTCCCCCTCTCGGCCTTGTCCAATTCAGCTTTCCTCTTCGAAGCCTCCCTCTTTGCTGCTGCGACCATATGCTCCTCGTCAAACCTTCTCTGCGCTTTAGCCGTCAATTCTCGCCTGATAGTTACCATCACCTGTTCCTCAATATCCAAGCCCAAGTACAGCGACCCTTTGCGCTCTAATTTCGCAGCATACGTACACCAAGTATAGTCATCTATTCGGCGTATTTCGGAGTTGGTGGACACTGTGTGGCGATGCGGATGGTGTGCTGCTTTCAGGATAACTCGTTGTTTGCGACCGTCCTCGTACTTCAAAGGCATTATTGAACCCCCTAAGAGGCCAATAAGTCCTTATACAATTTCAAGCGGCTCTCAAACCACAGTCACGACGCCGCTTCCGTTCTGCGTGCTGTCCCAAGGTAGGACCATTGATGAGGTCTATTGCAACATCGAGGAATTGGGAGACCGAGGATGATATAGGGTGCGATTGCGACCTTGACTGCAACGATTTGGATGAAGGTTGGCTGTGGTGGTCTGACTAAGACTCTCGGAGCTCTGTTTTTTTTCTCTGATACCTTTGAATAAGATGGCAGAAAGCATGAAAGGTCCCGAGGACCCACGGCGACAAGGACACTATTCTCCACCTATGGTTTGCAATGCACACGATATAACGATTTATAGTTCTAGTGGTGAGCAATGGTTCGACCTGAAGTTATGCAAAGGTGATTAGCAGCCAGGGAACGAGGGGACGAAGCTGACGATATGAAGAGCTATGGTCCTAACAATTAGGTATCTCTTACCACGACATGATTGGGACCCTCTACATCTACGACAGTCTTGGTGTGGAAGGGGTGGAGCAAGAGCTGAGGTCCTTGCCCTGTTGACTAAGTAGCCGTCGTTGAAGGATTGGGATGAAGGAATGTATATGAACACGAAAGGTTCTTATCAATATTCATGGTGAGTACTTACATCTACTTACGACAGTTGGTTATAGTCTCGCATAGAGGGGAAGGAGCTCACAAGGTTAATAGTGGGCCCGCAAAAGCGATATTAGCGGATACTGAATCCACAATTTGACCTAGGTCTCACTGGGCAACGGAGACGTTCAAAGAACAGAGAAAATGATGGAGACATTGCCAGGTAACCCCGGTCATATGATCTATTTAGATTGGAGAAGAGAAGGAGATGTTCGAAACAAGACCTGATTGCACAATAGGAGAATTGGCCCGCGGGAGGTTAAGATGTAATCGTAAAGACATTACCCATGAGTAAAGAGCGCTTCGTCCACCGCATTCCAAGCTGGAGCCTCGAGTCCGTCGACAGAACCATCCTGTAGAATGTGCCAGCGTACTGGCCAACATCTGAGAGTGTGCGGGACATCTACCAATGGTCGAGGTGATACGGAAATACTTGATACTATTGGTGACGCAAATATATGCGGAACAGCGACAGTGCTATTATTTGATCAGATTTGGAGCTCTTCTATCATGAGTGATGCTAACGGATACTCTTCAAATGATTATACCAGTATTAAAGCTTGCGATCTGGACCTTAGCCTTTCTATAGTCGAGTTGAAAACGTAGCTGTTAAATAAAATAATCCAGTTGACCGAGCAAGTTCCTGAAAGCTATGCAGTCTGGCAGCATTAAAGAGTTGGCGAGACTCTTGCCATAATAGCAGATGGCGCGGCTAAATACGAGTAGCCGCGTAAACCCTTCGTCCAATGACGTAGCTTCTATTCATCTGGCGTATCAGCAACTTCTTCATTGTTACACAAGCATGTCCAACCCCGATCCAATTATCATCCAACCTAAAAATCCCACCAACGCCTCGTCCGCAACCGTAATCTTCCTCCACGGCTTCGGCGATGATGCGCAAGGCTGGACCGGTTCGTGCCCGCTTCCTTCGATAATCCCTTAATAGCAAATACTCGGACTTTATCCAATGCTAACATCAGTACTCACCTTAACCTCCAACAGGCCTCATCGACCAATTTCACTCCGCCTCCAAGCTCCCCCACCTGAAATGGATCCTCCCCAACGCCCCTCACAGCCAAGATGCCATGGGCCAAGCCTGGTACCAGCCGAAGCCTTTCCCCCCCATCCCGATGCCGAAACGCGCGGGCGATGAATCCGAAGACGAGGATGAGGAAGATGACGAGAAGGGGATTATGGCGAGTGTGGAGTATATCTGTACGTTGATTGATAGAGAGACCGACGAGGCGCAAGTTCCGCTGGACCGCATTGTGGTTGGGGGGTTTAGTCAGGGGTGCGCGATAAGTCTGCTTGTGGGGTTGATAAGTCGGTATCGTGGAAGGCTTGGTGGTGTGGTTGGGTTGTCGGGGTATCTGCCACTGGGTAAGAAGGTAGAAAGGATGGTGAGTGAGAGGGCAAAGGTAGGAGATAGTAGCACGAAATGGTTTCTGGCACATGGGACGAGGGATCAGTTGGTGCCGATGAGGGTTTTCAGGGCATATCGAGAAAAATTGGAAGGGTGGGAGGCAGGAAACGTTGAGGCAAAAGTGTATGAAGGGATGTCGCATTCTACGACTGGCGCAGAGGTAAGAGATCTTTGCTATTGGTTAGAGAAGGTCCTACTAGAGAAGGCAGCATGAGTGCAACAAGCAATGATGAGAGCGGCAGCTTTACTCTCGATGGAGGGTTTCGAATTTTCTTTATATCACTGGAAGGGGCGGGGGTTGGGATTGGGAAGGGTTAGGCGATGAACGACGAGGATCAAGCAATATCAAGGAGGAAAATCGCACGTATACCGATAGCGAGCAAAACCTCAAAAAACATCCTAGAGGTCTCCCGGGATATTGACGGTATCTATACTGATCTCGCTGTTTTGGTTAAAAATGTTCCATTTCATACATAAGTCATTTAAGAATTATAGATCTAAAGTATCCCAAAAATCAACAGATAGGTATAATCATAACTGAGCATCCATGTTCCTAAACCAGGGGTCATCCGCTTGTCGCTGAATGCCACGTCAGTAATTTTCATATTACATCGGTCTCTCGTCGATCTTTGGGAGCCGGACCGGGCGCGTAGCTTTTGGGTTCGTTTGTCGATTTTGTCGGCGTAGCTTCGCCCAGACGGTCCCCTAGCAGGCGCGTGGTGGTGTATCCGCAAAAGGCACCTTCAGGTATGACGGCTCGCGGCCTGCTGGCCTGGGAGCGCAGTACCGTCGATCTAACCACCGTCCCCCCCTCGAGCGCGAGCCCCTCAACGCACACCAAACCCCTCGACTTCGTCCATGCAACTCTCGCATCCTCGCCCGCTATCGCTCCAAAACACATGTGCTCCGGTCGATATCACCCCTTGTAGCCGTATGGAATGTACGGCGCATTGGTGAAGTAGTTCCGCATCACCGTCTCCGTGTATGTCGTATCGTCGGTGCAATACCCGCCTCCCGTCTTGCCAATGTGTGGACAGTGCACCGAGGGCCGGAAGGGGACCATGTTTTGGTGGACGGAGCGGCAGAGGAGGGTGTTGCGGCCTGTGAGTGAGGAGTCAGTGCCTGGGTTTTCTTTTGGGGTTTGGGGTTAAGGGTGACGTACCCAGCTCGTAGGATTCGCCAAAGCGGACTTTCTTGGTTAGATGGTCGTAGCACTCGCCTGCGCTCTGGTATTGCTGGTTGGTGCCTTTGCAATATGTTTGCGCCGTGGTGCAGATGCTCTTTGCCAAGCCGGCCGTGAGTTTGTCGACTGCAGCGGCGGGCGTGCTGGCGTTTAGTTGGGGCATGGCCTCGCCGATTATGTAGTCGACGGTCCACTGCCACCATTTGAAGGTGGCGTCGTACTGCGATATCTGGCCTTGCGCGTTGTAGGTGTTCCAGCTGTCGATGTCTACGGGGACGATTTTGTTGATGGCGGTGAAGTTGAACATGAACCTGCTTTCTCCATCAGCTCGAGACCTTTGGTTCGGGAGACTGTACTTTCGGACCGGGTAAGTGCAGAAACCACATTCTCGTTGGCGGCAAAATGCAGTATCTCGTACGACACAGGCACCCCCAACAGACTTAGCGATCCAGGAGTGGCAGCAAGATTCGCAAAAAGTCCAAACAAGTATTCGGTATTGAGTTCGCGGCCTTTGAAAGTCCGGGTAATGTCGATGCGGCCTAAGCAGTCTTCTGATAACAGGGAGGAGTTGATGGATTTGGCCTGCGTTTGGTCGGCGGGAGAGATGAAGCTATCGAGGAATTGCTTCTGCAGATTGTAGAGCTCATCGAACGTGAAACAGGGCTGGCTGGAGGAATTGGTGCTTGCACTGGTGGTTACAGGGGAGTTTCTTTTAGCAATCGAGCGGTCTGGTGCTGCGTGGGTTTGGCAGGGCGCATTCGCCAGGACCAGTGCAGCTGTGCATAGAGACTTGAATAGCATTTTCGAGATGTGGACTATGGAAGAAAAGAGGAAGCCGAAACACCGGAATTGGTGAAGGTATCACTCAATGGAAACAATGAAGCACCAGCATAGATGAAAGACTGCGCGAAACGAGAGACATATAAAGGAAAGCGACCAGGCAAAGCCAATAATACTAACACATTTATTTACTGACCAACATGTTGAAAAGGAGGTCGCTATCGATAAGGTTGATTGGAAACCTCAGGTTGATCCCCGGGAAGATGGGGGCGGGATCCTATAGGGAATTAGGGATGAGGGACTGACTGCCTGCAGCCGCAGGGCGGAGAAACAGGCGAGCGAATGAGATTCCGCGGCGGGGGGTATTGCCAAACACACCGTCTTTGTTTGCAGGTTCCATTCAGCTTCTGTCGTGCTTCTCTGCATGTTTGTGCCGTTGGATGCCGTTGGAAATGGGGGTGAAGAATTGGAAGATGGTGGGACGAGATTGCGACGGATTCGTCGGAGGCTTAGGGAACAACCCACCCACCATGCATCATGCACGGTAAATCCAAGTGTGTGGGACCGAAAATAGAAGAACGTTTTTCCCCTGATTAGATCAACGTTAACCGTACCATATGCTGGCACTCAGGAGTCATATGCGTAGAAGATCTAGTGGGCATGTTCCATTCCATGTCTCTCGTTTCTCCGACTTCCCAAGAGGCGTGTTTCGAAGAGACCTCACTAATCTATCATACAATCATCGACGATAGAATAGTCAAACATCCCTCCAGCAAGTGTGCAAGTGTAGCGTGACTCAGCACATCCTGTCGGCATGCATGTGGCAAGGCAATCATTGTATGAATCTTCGCCTGGTCTTCGAAGGCACCGTGCATGCGTGGCATGACCTTTCGTAATACTCTATGTATATGCCTGACTTTCTGGCACGTGCAGGGTAGTAAGTACAGTAAGCCTTGCTCATGTACGCTGTACTCAAATGCCATTTCAACGCCGCAATGAATACGCAGCCACGGCAGCACAAGTATGGCGCGATCCTGTGAATCAATGGGCGGTGAGATTTCAGGAACGAGCACAAAGTTAATTTTACGAATTTTCGGTCAACTAAGTTTGATGGTGGAGTTTATCGAATCCCGTTTCCCGAACATAGCAGTTGGAGGATAGAGATTTCCCTGACCGCCGACGTCGATATAGGGGTTTGACCCGTTCTTGGATTGCTTGAAGCATCCTGTCTCCATTTCGAGATGTCTTCATCTTCTGTTAGCTTAAAGGGTCTTGCAAATGGGTCAATGGAGCTGTGTCATGCACACATATCCCAGCTCAGAAATCGTCTTTTCGACTAAACTTTCGCGATGATTCGCGAGAAAATATCTCCAGCAGTGCCCTCATGTCTTGGGCAAAATGGAAAAGAGGGAAAAACAAAGGGAAAATAACCCGAAATGCCACATTGACCTCTCTATAACCCCCCGCAACCAACAAGAAACTACCCCCGCCTCTGCCTCTTAAGCACCTCCCGATTCGGCCTCACCCCCAACTGATCCTCCACTGCCTCCCCACTCTCCTTCTCCACCAGCACTCCACCCACAAACCCCACCTCACTGCCCTTTGGTGCCCGTCTCTTCCGTTCGCGCTCGGCTTGATTCGTCCGTAACGACCACGCTTCCATCTCGTCCTGCCATACCGTCGCTGCTTGACGTATGGCGTGGAGGGAGCCGAGGTTGCGTTCGCCGAGTCCCGTAATGTTCCGGACGACGCTGACGCCTTTCCAGCCGCCAGCGTTTCCGGAAGGGGTGGTGGTGCCGTAGTGGGTGGCCATTTCGGCGCAGAAGGCGGTGGGGCCTTTGCATCCCCATATATTCAGGGCCGGGCGAAGGGGCGAGGGGGCGACGTAGAAGTCCGGGAAGTGCTTCGATCCGCGGGATCCAGGCGGCCCAACGGCACTGCCGACGGAGACGACCTAAATATTTGTCAGTATTGCATAATCCTAGTATTTAGATGAGGATTTGGAGTTACCAGTGCTTCGACATGAATATTGGCACCATCGTGCCCGACAAGAGTCAACTTAAACATATCTCCAAGAAGGAGAATGGCGTCGAAGAACATTTTCTCGAGCTTTGCCTTGCTCGAGAACGATGCATGAAGATCTGGAGAGAGTCCGTTCTTCTCCATCCAGAAAGGATCATAAGGGCGGCCTTTCGCCGCCGCATAGTGGGCGTCTGGAAGGACGCCGCCGGAGAGTCGTGGTGCTGGGGCTGCTGGTGCCGCTGTGGCTGGGTCGACAGGCAGCTGGGGAAGAGGGGGAGGGGGGAAAGGAGAAGAACCAGATCCAGCCGGTGCCAATAGGGCTGGGTCGATAGGAAGGTAAGGAGGAGGGGGCGGGGGAGGCGGAGGAGAATCCGGAGCTGCTACTGCTCCAGGTGACGAGGGTTCCATGCCGTGATCTGCGTTAACACGGACATGGGCGTCATTGTCGAGACGTCCAGGACGGAGGAAGCCAAGGCGCTCGTCGCCGAGGGAGCCAAGGTAGGAGTAGTGGGGGGTGAGGGATGGGAAGGTGGCTTTGGGGGACATTAGTGGGCGTTTGCATACAGATATGTAGGACTTACGGTAAGCTGGGAGCCGGTCGTTCGATGTGGGCAACTCGTGAGTAACAGCCATGGCTGGTGCTGGTTGGTATCGACGAAGGCACGGGGTTGCGACATCGATGGCTCGGGGTGAAGGTTAGTGATCTTATAGTATTATGGCAAGACGCGTCCATGTGAATCGATATCGATTTTTCGCAGATTGGAACGTGGACGTGAAAAAGGGGCGCGTCAACGTGAAACGATGTATAGACAATGAACAAAGAAATAGGATCATAGCATTTGAGATGGATTTCTCAATTACCTATGCAATTATGTACAAAGAGATAGAGACGACATAAGCCACGCATATCTTCGCATGACAATTTAGCAAGAAATCTGCAAAAGCCCCCCAACCTACTGCATAGCCTCCTCTACCATTAACTAAACCTCTGGAGCGGCAACCGTCTTCTTCTGGCTACGGCCCTTGATGATGTGAGAAAGGTCACCGACGGGAAGGGAGAATGGGAAATCGAGAGATGCAAGCATGATGGCGATGAAAATCCACCAGCCAGCCAAGCACGTGACGAAGGTAAATGCCCCTCCCGCCTGGAGACGAGCTTTAGCAGATGTTCTCCGGGTAGAAAGAGGGGAAGAACTCACGAGTACCAGCTTCGCAGCCTTTGCAGCAGCAATTGTGTTGGCAGGGTTCTCATATACCAAGGCCAGGTTGAAGTACGCGCCTGCGAGACAGGCAAACGCGCAGACCAGAGTGAAGAAGATGGTGAAGAAGACGATGTTGGTGCGAAGCGAGCAGATCAGGAAGACCAAGCAGATTAGTCCTGAAATCTTGTTAGAATCGTAGATTTATGGCACAGGCTCTGAAGGTCGGGCTTACCCATAAAGACCTGGAAGAAGGCGAAACTCGAGTTGAAAGCTGGTGATTGAAGCCCGAGAGGGTTGCCTGGATTGCCGGCTTGGGTAGCGGCGTTTGCGGCATGGGCTGGCGCGTAGGCACCGTATGCGTTGAACCAAGGGACGAGAGTGGCTCCGAAAGTGGCCCAGAAAGAACCTAGAGAGAGCAATTAGACGTGGCTCTGCCGCATGGAGAGGGAAGGTCGTGTAATGCATACCAAACGTTCCAAACACGACAAAGGGGAAGGTGTTGCCAATGATCCATTCGCCAATGCTACCAAGGATCATCAAAAGACCGCCGAAGAAGAAGAATACACCTTTTGCACCCGGTTAGTGCAGACTCCGCCATACGTCTATACTGTGTCTACGCACCGGTTGAAGCAGCTCCGTTGCCTCCAGCACCCCTCCATCCCATCAAATCGGCAGAGAGAGGCGTCAAGCTGAGGAGGAAGCCAACAAGTGCACTAGAGGGATTCAGTAAAGAAATGGGTCTCCGCCAAAAAAGAGGAATCGAAGCTCACATCGGAGTTGGGTTACCAAAAGTCTTGCGGAGGTCCCCTGAGACTCTGTTCTCGGGAGAGAGATACAGCTTCTCAAAGAGTTCCGGGGACATGGAGACGCTGCCAGCGGTACGGATGCGGCGAAGAGCATCATCCGGCGTCTCATTCTCGGGCATGTGGTAGGCATTGCCATTGTTCCGAGAGAAATCCTTCTCGAGAGGAAGAGACTCGTTGGTTGCGTGCATATTCGACATCGTGGCTATGGCACTTGGCTTGCAAATAAAGTCACTTAAATGGTGATTGATTGATTGAAGAACAGTGCATGGAAGAATTGAGATGGAAGGTTCGAAAGCAGTGAATGGAAACTGGGTAGACCGAGATCACATGTATCTTCAGCTGGATTCTACGTGTGCAGCATAAAAGTCACAGCAAGCTCAACGAGACTTCGGTTTCTAAAGGCAGTGAGGTCTCCTTGACAATCAAATGGGGGCGGATTGTAACTAAATACATGGAATGGCCAGAGCGATCTGCAACTTACAGGATTTGATGCATCCCGTCGTCAGAACCTCAGGGCCCCCTAGACTCATGGGACAAGCGCATGCACTACTCGACCAGCATCTTTCCCCAAAGACTTCAAAGCTCAAGATCGAGGTTGGAGTACATCTGACTCGTGACCAATCGAAGCAAGATGTCGACTACATAAGTCAGGTAGGTACTTTAGTACAGCAAGCCATGCAGTCGCTTTAAGGCTGCCCAGGGTAAGTGGAGGGAGGCACCCCCAATATGAATATAGTATGTCGATGGTGTTCGGATTGATGGAGGAGATGATCGAAGACGCGACGCAAACCTTAAGCTCCAAGTCCCACAAGGTACTTACCCCAGACTCTGCTGCACGCCACATCTGGGGTGATCCGTTGCGGAGTAAGGTAGTTTAGAGTACCGATATACTGAAGTGCCTAGTTGGGTCTGGCGGATATCGACATTGGGTATGTGATGATTCGTTACGGGTCCGAGAAGAGACTGTGTACGATAATAAAGTGAATTGGATACAGATCGCTTGAAATCACAGGTAATGTAAAAACGGCTAAGATAGATCAAGTATTATTGGCTACGTCACTCCAGCCCATGCCACCCAGAGTAAGGTACCTTAGCAACCTTACCTAACGTAAGATATCGACGGAAAAGAAGGCCGTTGCTGTTTTGTAAAGATAGTCCGAACAGAAGAGCTGTTTCGATATCTGCCGGGCAATTTGCCTAGCCAATCAAGCCGCTGCCAGTTCTCCGACATTCCTTGGACCGATCGACTACCTACCTTAGGCTTAAGTGACTACCTTACGAGTACACTATCAGCAACGTTCAGACACACGGACGACCAGCGTTCCGCTCCACCTTTATGCGGGGAAATGAAGCTTGAGCAAGATCCCCACCCAGATATGTACCATGCCCCGGAAATAGCAATCGCTAAGGGAAGCTTATCCAGATAGGTGGTGAGGCACCAAGGTAGCAACGTACCTCTCAAGACAGATACACAGCTGACAGCCTGACAGACAGACCTCGCTCAACGTCATAGCCATCTCGAAGCTGAAATAAAGTCTTCGACAACGCACGACAAGAAAAAGTAGGGAGAGCAATATACCTTACTGGCAGTGAATGGGGCTATCCTTGATGTGCACTGGTGAACTACTCGCGCTTGCTGGGAATCGTTGCGGTGTCAGGTGATCGTCAGGCAATCACGGAACCGTACTGACGCGGCGAATCTGGCCTGATACCTCAGGTATAGTAGGCAAACTAGATACGGTACTTAAGCACAAACGATAGACACCCTCTAGTTTCGTATCATAGGGCTTTACAATCGCCAGAGATAGACGACTTAAGGTTACTGACCTGGGCGTCCAAGGCACCCCGTTGAGTTACTCGATAAGAACCCCACGCAAACACTTCGGTCGTACTGTGAAAGCTCCAGAGTACCAAGGAACGGCGCTTGTGACCAGCATTTTTGAACGATGTGCTTTCAACATGCTGCAAGCTCAAACAGGAGTGCTCGCTTATCGGAGTGTTGCCCAAGTTGCCTTTCTTTTGGATCGAACGTGGGGAGTTGTTCTTAGAAGAACATTCTTCCGGCAACGCCAGTGTCGGCCGTTGGGAATGTTTGTGCACTATAATCGAGTTATCTCAATCAAAGTCGCATGGTACCTTTTCTTTCCTGATTGTCATTTCATACTCCTCGTCTGATGAACAGTTGCGGGAGTTTGGAATTTTATACTTGGGCTTAGAGAATGCGAACTCTCCCTTTCCTACAAGTGTGAGATATACACTTGAGGCTGTCAATTTCTCGCGATTTTTGCTTCACGCTATCCACGATGGGGTTTTGGGGCGTGGTGTTCAGCAAGATATTGGCTTTGAGGACGATTATTAACGCTTCCGCAGCCTCGAAAGCTACAAGCACTTTCAGTCGATGAGCGGGCTACTTCTCGAGACCGGTATACTCGCTTTAAGGTAAAAACCCCAAGGCACAGGCAGACGGGAACGGCGAACCCGGTGGTGCAGAATCCAATCTCTACGCCTAAGGTAATGCTAAGCTATCTCGGTCAACACTCAGTGTCAAGTGTACGTTCGAATAATCGGAAGTTGTACAGAATCCGCCTATTCAATTTCTGGAGCTCCGTGCGTGAAGCCAAACCGTTCCGATAAGCAAAACCACGGATTCTCTGGCAATTTACGTTACTGTTGTGCTCCACCATCTTAGGGACCATAGGCTTGAATGTCGGTAACATGCCAGCCCATCCCATCCAATAGAAACGGATAGTTGGGACCGATGTGCTAAAAGAATTTAGGATACGCTTGCATGGTGTCATCGCATAGATCAGACAAGTATAAAGTTAATTCGGGTTTGTGATGCCCAGCACGAACCCGTATAGGTAGATCGATTTCTCGAAAATCCTACCCATAATGTAATAATTGAGCTTAGGTACCTTAGAGAAAGCACGATACCCAAGATACCTACTGAACTACTCCCAAGTAGGATTGGGCCGAACGCGTCGATCAACGCGTAGATGAAAACTTTGCACCATCCTTCGCTTGTGTATAAAAAACTCTTTGCTCTCTGCACGACACCGACGCCCCATACAGACTTGTTCACTGGCTTGCACAACCCTTGAAGCAAGTCTGTTTTCAGTTGATTGTGTACCCTTTAAAACATCCTTATCTAGCATAAGAACGCGAGCAAAAAAGAAGTACTACACACGCAGGAAGTGGCCTCGCCTGAGCCCACAGTCCCACTAGCTGTCTTTGAACAACTACAGGCCCGCTTGTAACAACTTAAGGTTGCCAGCGAGCGTAGTAGGTGGTCAGATGCCCTTGACCATGAGGGGATTACTCTTGAAGGACGGAAACCCTACCCGATATCAACTATGATGTTTAATCTAAGACATGAAAGAGATGGTTTTCAGCACAACAAGACTCAAACCAAGATGTTCGAACCTCCAACGATTATCTAGACACAATAGTGAAAGACCTTCATGACCCGCCAGGCGATGCTAGGTTTTATTACAAACTTCGAACAGGCATTCAGCCCTCGATCCGAGACGTCTTGGATGTTCAGATAATTCAGCCTGCCAACTGCAAAGACCTCCTCTCGCTCGCTCTGCGCATAGAAAAAACATGGAAAGACTACGCCAAGGCAAGATGTCCCCCGTTCTAGCCACCTTAAAACATTCAGTCTCTTCCTCATGGCCGTCGACCAAGCCAAGCTCGCCCGTCTCCTATGGATCAGGGTAGCGATTAGAGTGAAGCTGCTCCAAGAGGGAACAGGGAAAACACTAGAGGCACACATGGGGGTTACCCGCGAGTTAGTGATGTTCCGCGTGGCCCACGTGCGGATCGTGGAGGTCGTAAGCATACGGAAAAGGAGGACCAAGGCCAATATCCAATTCGTGGTGCCCAGAACGGCCAAAAACCAGTGGTGGACAGATCGAGAAGCTAGGGAAAGCGGCGAACAACCTGTCTTTTGACTGGTGAACCGGATCATAGACCAAACAAGTGTAAAACAGCTGGTAGCAAACCTGCTGATGGGTTGGAAACAAACCCAGCAATGGATGGGGCATCACACCCAGTGATGAATGGACCTGCGTGCCAGTATCGTTTGGACCACTTGAGAAAACACTCTACAACCTATAGAGGGGTTTCATGCACAGAAGGAAGAGGGCACCCAGAGTACAGAAGCTGAGAGCGGGGAGGGTACCCGAATCCCTCAGCAGGCAATCTGAACCAGAGCAGATGGTCGACCAATGGCAGTGCCGACGTGACTAGTCTTCTCGATTAATGTACGTTGTACCGGACACGTTCATATGTCCGGGGAGGTGTATTATGTGAATACGTGTGGTGATTGCGCAATTATTGTTGCAGGATCTTCCGAATAAACTCGAGCTCTCCATATTTACTTTAATGTCTGCTACGCGACTAGTGTCAGCAACATTGATCGAGCTTCTGGTTTCCAAAAAGCCGCAGCATAGATTATCCTGAGGGTTGGGATATCCACTGTCTTTTATTGTTTTCTTCTACCACGTCATGAGCCAATCTGCTGTCAGGAATCTGATTCTCATCTTAGGGGCCCATGACGAGTACAGCAGCGGTTATACAAAACCAGATTGCAGTATCAACAAATTTGCTCATACCTAATATCTGAAAATCGAAACAGATCAAGTGGAGGCGGAAGATCGTGGGCTTGACAGGATCGAAGCAAGGACGCATCCAAAGCAATCTGCCAACGAACAAAGCAGCGGCAAGCATTCATACTTTGTGTCCACATACCACCCTCAGCCCAGAATGGAGATACCTTCGGAAATATGCCATTAGCAAATCTCAATACCGAGTCTTAATTCAAGCCGACTACCAGAAATATTTTAAGGATTCAGTTACAGGCATGCTGCTTGCCTGTATCCAGTCGGCCTTTGCATTCGGCAACATCCAGCGAGTGGAATCTAGATCTAGGGCAATGGCAATGGAGGTGCTGTAGGAGCTTAAAGAAGTCTTTACACCTCTTGAACACAAAATAAAACGTTTACTGCATTGTTTGGGATTTGGGGCTGCTGTGGACCGTTCATGTTTAGCCCATTGCAACGGCCAAGGAGATGAGAGAAGTCCATGATCCCCAGGGCACAGCTACTAGGATGTACATCTTGGCTCAAGCTCCAGATGTTTCCGGCTCGATAAGTCAAGATTCTAAGCAGCTTGGAAAAGCTCCACAGCAACAGTCGACAAGAGATGCTGAGCATCAGAGATTGATCAGGATGATGGTCGATTGTAGAGGATACTGCGCAACTGAGTCTAGTGTGGGACTTCTTTTCACTGTATATCTCGCCTTTCAATGGTGATAGATTACTTTGTCGACGGGTTTAATGACAAGGAATCTATCGTTTTTGATCGACGAATCAATTGTTCGAGCCGGTCATCCGATCTACAAGATTTCATCTTCTTACTTCCTTTGATTCTGCTTGCCTATCCGAAGCCTAGCTTTTCGTATCTCTGCAGCAGCAGACTATCCCTGCCCGTTAGTTGTGTGCTCTTGCGACGGGCTATCGTACTTTCTCGTCGCCTTCTATTCCACGCTTCGCAGAATTAATCTTGCATTCAGGGGGTCTTCATGTACTACAAGCTTCTTTCGAAAACTAGTTGAAAAGATGCTTATAAGCTGTCTGCGCCAATGGTCGATATTGCACACATTATGATCTCTTAAATTGAGTTTAGGTTATGAGGATATCCTTCCGCACAACGATAGTCTTCGCAGCTTGAAGTCCGAGTCTAAATTCGCTCTACAACTTTCATTACTCTTGCCAATGACTGTTGCTACACTGCAAATTTGGACAAATTTGGGGAGTATTGACTCTCAGCGTCTACTACCATCTGCATTCGTCTCATAGTTCAAAATATTAATCATGTGAACTCTGAACAAAGACAGGAATGTATGAAGTAATATATCAGCGCGACAAGCGGAGACATTATTTGGTGTTTCGAAATCCGCTACAGAGCTGCGTCAATAATAACAGTTACCCATTGTGGACTTTGAGGAGTAGGCGAACAAATAAACCAGTCCCCCGAAGCTGGTTACAGTAGTATTTCGAACCACGTCTTTGATCAGCCACAAGGCTTGACTTGGCGCAAGCAAATGACCCTCAAGATATGCCTCGACCAACCAGAACCGACACAATCGGTCGGTCTACCAAATTCTTGGCATGAGATACTACTAATACTGAAGTAGACATACCCCTTACTGCACCCAATTGGCGACGCGATAGGAAGCTTCGCGTCACCAAGTGGGTGCCATGATTACTCCAACACAGTTCAGCCTTGCGCTCTACTGTTAGAGGGTCTCGAAGCCCGAGATATAAAGGCTGCACACTTCCTTCACGCTCCACTCTTTCTATCTATCGTCTTGTACTTTACTCCAACTTCAATAGCGCAGGGAAAGCGAGATATTCTATTCACTCGCGTTCATCTATCTGTTTGATTTCTGCTTTGATTTCACCCCCTTGCGCTGCTCTCTCCTACTTCCCGATTCCTGGAGGTTCAATCGCGCGACTATACCATGCCTGTACCCGCCCGCTTCGTGCTTGCCACCCTCTCCTTCCTCTTCCCCATCCCCCTCGCCTTCGCCTCCGATCTTGCAAACCTCCTCCCCCAGGGTCTGCAATACCCCCGGCTTCGTTCCTTGCAAACCCCTCGGCAGCGCCGGCTCCGTCCCTGTCCCACCCGTAGCCTTTGGCGATTCCAACTTCTGGGGCAGCCTCCAGAGCGCGGCGTCCAGCCCCATCCAAAAAATCAAGAGGGAGATCGAGGGCGGTTTGGTAGAGAGGCAGAGCGGTGGGCTCTGCTGTCGGCCAGCTCCCGTGGAGTGTTTGTATACAAAGGATCAGGGGGTACCGTTTTGTTATACCCCCGCTACAACCCGCATGTACTTCTCCGACGGCTCCTACGCTTTCGTCTCCAACGGCACTTACTACGGCGCCGACGGCTCGTTCGTAGACTACCAAAAGGGCCAGTACACCCTCGCTAATGGCACCAGCGGTACCTTTGTCCCTGTGACTGACAGTCCCACTGCTTCCTCGTCGTCTTCATCGCAGGCATCGCCAACGTCGGCGAGTGCGAAAAGTGCGGGTATGCGGGTCCTGCTGGTGGGGCGTGGAGATGTCAAATTTACTCTTGCGGTGACGACCGTTGCTGGCGCACTCTTTGCTGCGGTTTTGTAGGCTGTCTAAGGATTGATGAGAGTGGCTACAGATTACTGGTATCGTGGCGCATCAGTGGGTGGTTGGAGATGTTGTGTGCGTTTCTAATATAATGACGACGATAGGATGCTTTCGATTCCGCTGTTTCAGTAATTTTTCTAGTCAGGGTAATTTTTGCACAGACTTCTAATGTTCTGATTTGTTGTGGATTTCAGCAGTATGCAATTTCCGTCAACGAAGCTATCGGCGATGAACGTGGGGATTTGGGTTAGTAATTTGTGAGATCTACCAGTTAACGGCGAGAGAGGCAGGGACGTTGCTAATATGTATGTATGCGTCTTTCTGAGATCCACTGCCACTGGCGTTCAGCAGACTTTCACTATCAATATCAAATTCGACCTCATCATACGTATGTTGTGGTCTCTAAATCATGCACACACGACTTTCTCATGGTCTTCTCATCACGTCTTTTTCAAATCGATGTTGAACGGATCTTCTTGTCTCTTGTCTGGTTTTGGTCGTTGATGATGTTTATTCGTTACCCTTTAACCATCTAACAACAATCATTCAAGCTTCTTCGAGTCCTCTTTTATCCATCTCGAAATTATCTTCGGATATGATGTCAGCAAGGTCCCAGAAAAATAACATCGCCCATACATCCTTACCATCCCCATCCCCATCCCCGTTCATGCAGTCATTACCCTCTTACGCATATTCATCCCCTGCACCCTCAACGCCGACGTCACAGAAACCCAATGTCGATGAAAAGCGTGAACCACTTATTTCCCACGTCTAACTAGCGAATAAAACCCTCCGAACCCTCCCTCCGAAATCTCTCCTCCGCCTAAGACATTACCCTTGACCGCTATGAACCAAGACTCACCTTGCTTGATCGACACTTCCTCCTGAGCAATTGGCCAGTCAGAGTAATATTCACACCCTTCCAACCTTTATTTTTGGGATCAAGAACTCCTTATCTTCAAGCTTCGGACTTGACCTCCATCTCAAACCCGCCCTTTGCGTTCTCGCTCCTCGAGCACGGCCTCTATCAGCATATCCAAGAATTTTCCACATCCATCGCGCTCCCCTAAACTCAAGACCAAAACCCCCGGTATCCAATCCTTCTTTCCTGACTTCAGCAATCTGCACCGAGATCAAAGGTCTTAAAGTCTCATTTCCCTATTCACTCCCGTCATCACGAATAGGTCTTAAACATTTTGCCCAGTCTATCGCGTTTGGTATCTTTACATCTTCGTAAAGGACTCTTTTGGAATGATGTAGCATATACTCGAAAGCCCTCACCCACATCGTCAGTTGGGTTTCCAAGATTGGCGGGAGGTATTTAGCTGAGAGGTTCGGATGTCTATTGGACGTCTGCGAGGCTTTGGTGTGGCACGACGGGATTGAAGAGGGTCAAGATACCATGGGGCACGGTTCGAGGCGGGCCTTTTTTGATTGGCTGATGAAGGTGATGATGAAGAGGAAGGGAACGAAATTTCGAGACTGGCACAGACGAGCCATACCCCCTCCCTTCCAGAACCTGCAGACATTCACCACCCTACACCTCAGCCATTCACAACCACTCCTTTCCTCCCTCATCGCTGAGCTACCACACACTAAGATAAATATCTCGAAGAATGAGAACTGTGCTGGATAGAACGAAAGAGGTTCGAGCTATAGAAGAGGTACTTTGGAAAGCATGCGAGAGGTGTATTAGAAAAGAATTGTGTGATTAGAGCAAAAGAGTTCAGGTCTGGTTCTATAAAGAGGGGAGTTGCTAATATTCAATACCTCCCTGCCAACCTTCTAAACCTACCAATCTAACTCCACCATTCCAGCATCCCCCACCCGTCTTCACATCCATCGCTCTCTCCCATCCAGTCCCTCCCTAGCCCCAACATCACAAAGCAACAACCCTAACCATATCCTACCATGTCCCATCCAACCTCACAATCTCTACTCAGCCCCGAAGAATCGTTAAGAGTATAACGCCAATTCTACTTTCCAAGATAAATCTCATTGATTTCTTGACTGCGGAGATTGACATTTCGAGGGCGTTGTGGGGTATAATGGCAAGAGTGCTGGGAAATGGGAGGAATACAAGTGCTTGTGTACGTGGAGGTGCGGATGAGGGGAATTATATCTCCAACCATAATTTGGGCCAGGGACATGAAATCAGTCTCCTTGAACGGCTAAGTGACGGAATGAAATCTGAGTTCAGTACAAAAACAATTAGCTGTACGCTTGCCACGCTCATCATCTCCACCAAGGGCTTGATGTAAAAACAACAAGATCAAAGGAAGTTTTGACAGGGTTGACTAGAAGAAACGACCGCCCGTGCACACAATCAGCCACAAGAAAAAGGTTATAACCATGAAAAATAGACGTACAAACGTAACATTAAGATGCAAATCCAAAGCTGACATGCGAGTGCAATTGTACGCTGCGGCGCTTGCTATGCTCCATGCCAAATAGGACCAGGTGCAGCGAAAAGGTCTGATCTCATGGACTCTAAGAGCCGACCGGCATGGATACATGCCAAGAAAAACAATATGATTGCCATAGGAAAGGAGAATTGTAACTGTATTTCTAAAAGCGCATGCGGTTCAAACAACCGGTGGATCTGATGGGGGTGATCGGAGCTGATGATTTAAAGTATGAATGTATGCTGCTGCTGTTGTCCTTAGAATTGAGGGTCATCCGAAGAGATTCTTGGGTTGGGTTGGGTCGAGCGTGAGGGTTAAGGCGCCGTCGGACACAAAGACTAACTCGTGAGACATTTTCATTTTCGATACGAAATCTTGTTATGAGAAGAGCAGATCGAAGGAGATTTCTTTTATCGATTCTTGGCCGTAAAAGACGGCCGTTATGTGTAAATTGTATGGGGAACTATATATACAACATGGAAGGAAATTTGTTGTTAGAATTCCCGGGAACGTGCAAGTGGCGAGGATAATCGAACTGATGCCCAGGATTGCGGTAGGTCCAACGAAAAATCCCTTCACCGATACAAGTCTTTCACGATAACCTCCACTCTTCCGTGCTTCCCTCTACCCCTTACATATCCGCCTTGATAGTCTCCTTGTTATCCCTCCTTCCATAATCCTCCCCCACTGCCTTCTCCCTCGAGTTCTGCGAATCACTCTCATCCACGATCGCTTCTACCAAGGGACCCGTGTAGAAATTCTTTCCTCGAATATACCAATAGATGGTCGCAAAGAAGAATATCAGCCCCAAGAACGCAGCAGCGTAGTTCATCGTCAGGGCCGTCACGGGCCTCACTGTCGGCAAAATGAAGATGATGGACACAAACAACGTCCATATCACCGCCCACGCATTAATAAAGATACTGGCTTTGCCCAGGTTCCATGGCCCTGGCTCAAACTGTCCGAATGCCAGTTTGCAAATAATGGGGATGCAGTAACTCCAGTCAAGCGCAATCGCGGTAATGTTGAATACACCGGCAATAGCGGCGTAAGAGCCCAAGCCGACAAGGTTGATAGCGATGCAGAGAATGACGGAGATCCAGACGGCGTAGAGGGGGGTGCCGGTCAGTGGGTTTATTCTTGTCCAGACATGCGAGAAGGGTACGAGACGGTCGCGGGAGAATGCAAACAGGGTACGGGCTTGGGATTGCTGCAACGGTCAGTTTCCTGTGGGCGAGGAGGGCATTAGGAGGTGGAGACGAACCATGGCGGTGAAGCAAACGAATTTGAGGATGAGGAAGGCGCAGACGGTGAAGAAGATCCCTCCTGCTTTGCCGAGAACGTTATAAAAGATCTGCGCAACGGGTTGCGCAATTGGACTCGCCAGGATGGTAGCAGGGTCGCCCTAAAGAAAGATGAGTATCTGTAGGCACCTAGGTTGCTAGAAGGCTACATACCATCACGTAGCACAGGACAATGGTAAAGAGCCAGCCGGCGATGTAAGTGAAAGCCATGGCGAGCGAGATAGCCCATGGCGCTTTGACCTCTGGGTTTGACATCCTACAAAGATGTTAGTACGACACGTGCTGATATGGTGTGTCGAGCTGCAAACTGACTCCTCCGTAATGTGCGCAGTAGCATCGTAATCTGTCATGGTCCATGATACCGACAAAAAGCCAAAGAGGAAAGAGAAGCCCACAGGACTCCAGCCAGATGTCGAGTTGACATCAGTGAAGACGTAGTGTGAATCGTGCTTGGGGGCAGCTTTCACCAGCAGAGCAATAGCACATGATATCAAAACCAAGACGTGAAAGATGACATAGGTTTTGGTCATCTTCTCCATCCAGTAAGTAGACAGTGAATTGACCAGTCCAGTCAAGAACGTCAGAGCTGCCATCACACCTATTATAGTGCCGGTGGTAGGGGTATATGTAAAGTCGGAGCCCATGGAAACGGCAGCCAGGAGAAGTTGGGCGGCACCGTACTCAGAGGAAGCGATACCAGCGATCTAGGGATGTGTTAGATATGAAACCCATGTAGAGCGAGAGGGACGCACCTGGCCTAGGAGATTGATCCATCCAACAGCCCTATGTTCAGATCTAATCTTAGCGTATGGTCTAGTATTATGGCAGATTGAAGCGCTCACCAACTGATCGACGGCACCCACGTTCCAGGCGCAAGTCGCGAGACTGTGAAATATAGACCTCCAGAGGTAGGATATGCCGATACCAGTTCTGCCACCGAAAGCTGTGCAGCAGAAGAGTCAGCGAAGGCACCGCCCAGATATTCGTCTCGCGTCGCGTTGATTCCGAACGGGTGGTATACGTACAGCAATGCACATACAGCCGGCCCCCGATATCAACCAACACCACACGGCAGAAGCCGACCCTCCAGCATAGAGAGGGTAGGAGAAGGTCGTGGCAATGGTGGAGAACAAGCCGCTGATGCTGACCGCGAAGGAAAAGGTCGACAGGTAGCCAAATTCTCTCTTCAAGACCGGCTTATAGCCAAACTTTGCCGCCAATTCCGCATCGTCGGCATTGAATTCTTCGAGGTTGACAACCCTAGTGTCGTTATTGACGTTCCTATGTCGATGCCGTAAAGCGGCCTCGTGGTCGTAATCTGCCATGGTGGTGAAAGGTAATTCGGAATTTCCCAGCGATACTTAGGATTGAACGTGGGACGGAGAGAAAAGGGCGGGCGGCGGCGCATTTTGATCGGGTTGGAGTGAGTGGGTCTTCTGTACGGAAGTAGTGGGCGAGAACTGTAACGCCCATAAGCTTATCAGCGTCGAGTAGTCCGCCCTAATGTTTTGCTTACCTTAGGCACGTTAGGGGTCTCATAGGGCGATAATCTTGGAGTCCGTTGGAAACGAAATTGGTCAATGAGGGGATTGATTGGTTGGTGGCATCTGCCGAGGAACAAGCAGCTAGTCCAGTCCCATCTTAGCCCGAGAAGTCTTCGAAAAGCGACACGGCCTGCCTTTCCTTCCTTTCCTTTTCCAGGTTTGTCGCCATCGCCGAGAAGACACGTGCGGCAAGTGAGTTCTCAGACATAGAGAGCATCCTGGGTACGGCATTGAAGTATTGAAATCAGCAGCAGTAGCGGTTCGAACCAGCCGTGGCACGCAAAAGAAGTTTGGGTGGAAGAGATGACCATCTTATCAGATCAAGGCCGGTCGCTGGTGATGTGCTTTAATCGGACCTCGGCTGACTTTGGCCGATTTTTCTGTTCTTTGTCTCAGCTCCAAGTATTCGCTTAAACTTGGAGCGAAAGTGCGGGGTACGGAGATTGTGTCATCCTCAAAAGGTACTGGAGTCTGGAGAGGATCGTGTAGAGAATGCAAAAGGGTGTAGCTTAATCTTGGGATGAATGTTCTTCGCAAGACACGTCCGAAAAGTCACCTACTATCTCACTATTGCAAGCACCTTGACTATCATCCATTTCAGCTAAAAGAATACTGATAAATACTGATAAACGTTCTTGAAACCACAAGAGCAACAGTGATACTTCAAGAGGCTCACCGAATTTCCAAAGAGCGCAATCACATTGTCTAAAGATAGGGAAAACCATGGGGATTAACAAGGTAAGGAAGGTGATTGTTCGTCCATGAGAAAAACGTCTATCAAGGTTATCGACTTAATTCTTTGGTTCTTATTACCTGTCTGTTGAAGTCGATTGTTGCTCAACTCGATCGCGCGAACAGGAGAAGAGATGGATAATTGGTAATATTGATAGTCAGGCTAGAAAGAATGGATAGCTGCCTTTGACGATGTATGCATTCAGACATGTGAACACGAGCGAAAGAGTGCCCCAGGGTATAATAGAAAAAGATGGAGGACACGTTGAAGTCCTGCAGCCAAAACAGCCAAGGCTGGTGTGAACCTCGTCGTCCTTGATCCACGCTGTAAAGACCGATAACATACAGAGCTTCAGATACCAGCGCAAGGATTGGAGTTCTTCGCATCATCCGGATTCTGCGGGATTGCGCCTGCCGCCACAGCAGCTATCTGGTGTTAGCATTGAATCTCATGAACCATCAAGAATCGAAAGCAAGGGACTTACCTTGATACGACCACCGCCAATCGTTCCTCCCCCCAATAGCCCCACA